>artificially_reared_2__coassemble_1424_pt1 | contig 8707 bp, 6 predicted proteins | sample artificially_reared_2__metabat2_low_PE_015 | metagenome-assembled genome bin artificially_reared_2 | reverse complement strand
GTGTGATCAATCAGAAGTCAGAGCTGGTTGGAAGATTCAGTGTGTGAGTAAAAAAGTTTGTTTAATTAATCGGAAGTAACAAAGTGATTAAGTTAGATTTTAATGTAAGCCAGAGGATAAGATAAGCATTTTCTGATATGAAAAAGCTTATCTAGACTTAGATCTAATGGTTAAAAATATGAACATATTATAATTTATAATTAAATAAGTTTAGTAGTAGGGTATATGAAGTAAAAGCGTAATTGAATGATTTATTCCGTGAAAGATAGATAATGTAAATCAAGTTCATTATCTTAAGTAGTAATAATTAAAATGTAAATCAAAAGTGATTAAGATTCGAGAGAAAAAATAAGTAAAAAATCACTCATCGTATCAGAGTGATCCTTGGTTATTTTAGAGATTTGTAAGAAGCAAAATCAGATTTAGGTATTAAATTTATGTCTATGAGTATAAAACTTAAGCTAAGGTCAGAGCTAGTTTAAGAAAAGAAAATGTGATGTAATCGAGTTAACTGGTAAGAGAGTCAAAGCTTTCTTAACTGAAGTTTAAATGTTACGGTACAGGAATTTGATAAAAAGAGACTATTTTCATAAATAGAATTTAGTATTTCTAGGGTCGGAGCTAGTTTTACTAATCGATGACTAAATAACTGAATAAAGAAGTCTTAGATAAGACAAAAATAATATAAAAGTAAACGTATGGATTCATCATACCGAAAAGAAGCCAAGCCAAGTTTGGATGAATTAATGATTGTATGATGAAGTAAATTAAAACCTATTTAGTATAGTCAAAATCCAGGTGGTTATACATAAAAGAAGATTCTAAGAACAAAAAGCTACTGACACATCGTTGGTAGCTTCAAAATTAAGGCAGTATAATAGTGCTCGTTGATTAAAGGAGCCGTGTTCGGACAGACAATTGAATAAGACTCACGATAGTAATATCGTTTTAACTGGATACAGGACCGTATTCAGAGGCCCGCCTAAGATGAAGGGTCATCGTATTAATTAAATGAAGAATATAATAATAAAAAAATAAGAAATGATGCTTAAGGCTATTGAAGTAAATGAGACTATGTGCGCAAATAATCACATTTAACTTTCTTTAGTAACGCACCTTTTGTGCAGATTTATATATTGTAATAGAGCTCATTACAATAAAAGTGATCAGATTTTATCTGATCGTTTTTTTATTATGTGAAGAAATATGAATGATTGGGAATGTAAAGGGCATCATTTTAAAAAATTAATTGATGAGAGTCACGTTAAATGGGTTTAAATACTAAAAACTTCTTAGTACTTATGCATAATTAAGTCATAATCAAGAGATTGGAGAAAAAGTGTATGAAACATGAGACAGTGCTTTTTTTTTACCTCAAAATGGCTATAATAGATTATAAGCGTTTTTTATGAGTTATAAGGAGTTTGAAATTAAATGCAAAGGGTTATATTAGAGACGATAAAAAAATACAATTTATTTGAGAAAAACAAATCAATTATTGTAGCTGTTTCAGGGGGCGCTGATTCAATGGCGCTACTACATTTTATGAAATATTTTGCTACTAATCATCAATTACGTTTAGTTGTTGCTCATGTTAACCATAAAAAACGAATAAATTCTGATTTAGATGAAATACTAGTTGAAAAAGTAGCACGTATGTACAATCTTCCTTACGAGGTTTACTATTTACCGAAGAATGATCAGACTGAAAATTTTCATGAATATGCAAGAAATAAAAGATATGAATTTTTTAAGTCTATGGCCAATCATTATCAAGCTGATTGTTTAGTCACCGCTCATCATGCAGATGATCATTTAGAAACTCAACTACATCGTCTTTTATATCAAAATACGTCTAGTGGCTTAATTGGAATTGAACCGATAACAATCAATCATGGTTTAAAAATTGTGAGGCCGCTAATCTCTATCACTAAGCAAGAAATTTACCGTTACTGTGAGGCAGAAGGTGTTTTGTTTAGAGAAGATGAATCCAATGAGAGTGACGTCTATACAAGAAATCGTATTAGAAAGTATATTGTTCCATCACTTGTTAACGAAAGTGCGTCTATCTATGAGCATTCGAGGATGATTAGTGAGCAATTAAGTGAAGATGAAGCATACTTTTCTGAGCAGGTTGACCAATTGATGCAATTTGTTTCTCAAGGTAAAGAGGATTGTAGTGTTTCTCGAAGTTTTGTTCAGAAGCTACCTCCAAGTCTAGCTAAACGATTGATTAAACGTCTGTTGCAGCGATTTACAATTAAAGATATTCAAACGATTCATATTGAAAAAATTTATAGGCTAATTAAAAATGATAAACCTAATTTAATCTTAGCCTTACCTCATCAAATTAATTGTGTAATTGCATATGATGTAGTAAAATTCTCTACAATACCTACGACAGAGATAGACTACGAAATGGTTCTATCTTTGGATGCTAAAACCATTTTACCAACTGGTTCAATAATCAATGCAAGAGAGAAGAAAGTCGATGAAAAAACGGAAAAATCTTGCATTAATAAAGTTCATTTGTGTTATAATGAAATAGAATTGCCTTTAAAAGTTAGAACGCGTAGACCAGGAGATCGTATTCAATTAATGAACGGTTATGGTTCAAAAAAGGTAAAGGAAATTATGATTGAAAGTAAAGTTCCTAAGCTACTAAGAAATACATGGCCCATCATTACAGATGCTAACGATCAAATCATTTGGATACCGCTTTTAAAAAAGTCATCGCTTTGTCAGCAACAAGTAGAAGGCCATATAATAACAATTGATTATTGTCACCGTGGAGGGAATGAAAAAGATGCATAACGATATTAAAGAAATTTTATTAACAACAGAGCAAATTGAAGCAAAAGCAGCAGAATTAGCAAAACAATTAGAAATCGACTATGCGGATAAAAAACCGATTTTATTAGGGTTATTAAAAGGATCAGTTCCTTTTATCGGAGATTTAATGAAACACATGAATATTCCAATTCAAATTGAATTTATGGATGTTTCAAGTTATCATGGGGGAACAACTTCTTCTGGACAAGTGAAAATTTTAAAGGATTTAGATATTTCAGTTGAAAATCGTCATATCATCATCGTTGAAGATATCGTAGATACAGGTTTCACATTAGATAAAGTAATTGCTTTATTAAAACATCGTGGTGCAGCTTCAGTTGAGGTGGCTACAATGTTAGATAAACCAGAAGGTCGTGTCGTTGTTATGGAACCTAAGTATATTGGATTTACTATTCCAAAGGCTTTCGTTGTTGGATACGGATTAGATTATGATGAGTATTATCGTAATTTACCATATGTAGGTATTCTTAAAGAAGAAGTCTATATGAACTAAGAAAGAGGTGCGAAAATGCCGCCAATTAATCCAAAGGATAAAATTAACAGCATTAAAAAGAAAAGTAGTTTTAATAAAAAGGGTCCACAAAGTATTGGAATCTACTTCATTCTATTTATTATTGTTTTAGGATTATACGGATTTATATTTGCTGAATCACCACAGCCAACTATTATCGAACCAACATATAATGAGTTTATTGAACAAATTGAAAGTGGAAATGTTCAAACGATTCAAGCTCGACCAACTGATGGAGAGGATAATAAAAATTTATGGACCATTTCAGGTAAAATATTAGTTGATGGAAAAGAAACGATTTACCAAACACGAGTTGCAGATGCTGCCTATAATAAAATTAGTGATTTAGCATTAGCAAACGATGTTGAATTTACGAATGGATTAGCACCAACGATAGGAAAGATTTGGAGTTTCTTATCTTATGCTTTATTAACGGTGTTATTCCTAGGTGTCATTATGTTCATGTTTAGATCAGCGCAACGAGGAAATAACAAAGCTTTCGATTTTGGAAAAAGCCGTGCGAAATTATCTAAACAAGAAGGAATTTCTTTTAATGACGTAGCGGGTAACGATGAAGAAAAAGAAGAGTTAGTAGAAGTGGTAGACTTCTTAAAAAGCCCAGCGAAGTACAATGAGATGGGAGCACGAGTTCCTAAAGGTATCTTATTAGTAGGTCCTCCAGGAACTGGTAAAACATTATTAGCTCGTGCTGTTGCTGGTGAAGCGGGTGTACCATTTTATTCAATCTCTGGTTCAGACTTCGTAGAGATGTTTGTAGGGGTTGGAGCAAGCCGTGTACGTGATATGTTCCAAACTGCTAAAAAAACAGCGCCATGTATTATTTTCATTGATGAAATTGATGCGGTTGGTCGTCAACGTGGAGCAGGAATGGGTGGAGGTCACGATGAGCGTGAACAAACCTTAAACCAATTACTTGTTGAAATGGATGGATTCGGTCCGAATTCAGGAATTATTGTAATGGCTGCAACTAACCGACCAGACGTACTTGATCCTGCATTATTACGTCCAGGACGTTTTGACCGTCAAATTACAATTGGTCGTCCAGATGTTAAAGGACGTGAAGCAATCTTAAAAGTACATGCTCGTAATAAACGTTTAGCACCTGAAGTTCGATTAGAGGATATTGCTCGTCGTACACCAGGATTTAGTGGAGCAGATTTAGAAAACTTATTAAACGAATCAGCGTTATTAGCTGCTCGTGATAATCGTAAACAAATTCAAATGCATGATGTGGATGAAGCGACTGACCGTGTTATGATGGGGCCTGCTAAGAAATCTAAAGTCTTCTCGAAAAAAGAAAGACGCGTGGTTGCTTATCATGAAGCGGGACATGCTGTCATTGGTTTAAAATTAGATAACGCTGAAGTTGTCCACAAAGTAACTATTATCCCACGTGGTGAAGCGGGTGGATATGCCTTAATGCTTCCTGAAGAAGAAACATATTTACAAACAAAGCAAGATTTACTCGATCGTATTACTGGATTACTTGCAGGACGTGTTTCTGAAGAAATTACATTCAAGGAAGTTACAACAGGAGCACATAACGACTTCCAAAAAGCCACTGCTATTGCACGTGCAATGGTTACGGAATATGGGATGAGTGAGTTAGGTCCAATTCAATATGAACAACGTAGCGGAAATGTTTTCTTAGGTCGTGATTATAATAAAGATAAAAACTTCTCTGATCATTTAGCACGTCAAATTGATGAACAAATTCATAAAATTATTAGTGCTTGTTATGATCGTTGTCGTAAAGTTTTATTAGAAAATCAAGACTTAGTAAAATTAATTGCTGAAACGTTATTACAATATGAAACATTAACGAAAGAACAAATTGATGAGTTAGTTGAAAAAGGAAAACTTGAATCAACAGCTTATAGCTTAGATAATTCAAAGGATGATAAAAAACGTCCTAAATTTAAGTTAGTTCGTGAAAGTAACAACTATCAGTTAAAATCAACATTAACTTTATCGAAAGAAAAGTTACCTATTATTGATTTAACTTAATAATAAGACATTAAAAAGCACTCTTCCTAAAGGAAGGGTGCTTTTTAGGTAGATACATCTTAAATAAGGACGAGTTAAGTTAAAAAGGCACTCATTCATCAAAGAAATAAAAATTAATCTAAACAAAATTTCTAATCATATAAATAAATTTACCTTAATCGCTAAAAATATCAATTGAATATTTATTATTTCTAAATTAATTTCATATTTAGATTGTCTTTTTAGTTTAATATAAACTATTCAACGAGTGAAATAGTTATAGAATGAGGTAATTAGTGATTAGTTTTTATCATTAAAGAATTTTAACTCTCATCTGACTAACGATAGAAAGTTAAAATTTTTTCTTGCCTAGTTAAAAGACTATCATTTACTCTAGTGAATGAAAGTTAATAATTAGCTGTTATGTTTAAGCTATGAATTCTTTTTGGCTAATTATACAGATAAATAAACTAACTTTTCAAATAGTCATCATTCGTGTAAAATTGTTAAAAGAGATATCAGTTTCTAATTTCCTAAGAAATAACAGGACATCAAGGAGGAGTTATAAATGAAAGATTACTTAGTAAAGGCATTAGCTTTTGAAGATCAAATTCGCGCATTTGCTATTACTTCAACTAATTTAGTTGAGGAAGGACGTCGTCGTCATGGATGTTGGCCAACGGCTTCAGCTGCTTTAGGACGTACTTTAACAGTTGCTGCGATGATGGGAAGTCAGTTAAAAGGTGAAGAAACCATTACAATTCGCATTAACGGAAATGGTCCGATTGGATCTATTATTGTTGATGCTAACTCAAAGGGAGTGGTTCGTGGTTATGTTTCTAATCCTGAAGTTCACTTCCAATATAACTCAGGTAAATTAAATGTAGGGATGGCTGTTGGAACTGATGGTCAACTATCAGTGACAAAAGACTTAGGATTAAAAGACTACTTTACAGGGCAAGTTCCATTACAAACTGGTGAAATTGGAGATGATTTCACTTATTACTTTGCAGTATCAGAACAAGTTCCATCAGCTGTTGGAGTAGGTGTTTTAGTTGATCCAGATAACTCAGTTCGTGCCGCTGGAGGATTTATTATCCAAGTCATGCCTGGAGCAACAGAAGAAACATTAACAAAATTAGAAACAGCATTAGCTAATATTAAACCAGTATCAACGATGATTGATGAAGGATATACGCCTGAAGCTATTTTAGAAACGATCTTTGGAAAAGAGGAAGTTCGTATTTTAGATCGTCATGAGGTTCATTTTGAATGCACATGTTCAAAAGAAAAATTTGAAAATGGAATCGTTAGCTTAGGAAAAGATGAGATTCAAGCAATGATCGACGAAGATAATGGAGCAGAAGCTGTTTGTCACTTCTGTATGGAACGTTATCAGTTTACAGCAGAAGAGTTAGAAGAATTAAAAAATAGACAATAAAGGATGACACAACATGGGGCAATATGAAGATCAAGTTGAAGTTGTAGAAGCAGAAGTCATAAGTGATGGAAGTGAATCCTCACAAAAAGATTACTGGCGTGAAAAGATAAAAGAAGAACTACGAGAAGAATTAAGAGAAGATTATCGTCATCAACTTCGTAAAGGGGCTATGTCAACTCTCGGGAAAAGTTATAATTTAGGAATGATGATTGCGGTTGTTGTTTCATTCAGTATTCACCACTCTATTCTATGGGCTATTATTCATGGTTTATTAGGATGGTTTTACGTGATCTATAAAATTCTTTTTGGATATTAATAAAAAGTCCATTATTTCATCATGAAATAATGGACTTTTTTTACATCGGATATAACTGATCGATAACTTTTTCAATATTTGGTCTAGGATCAAATGTTTCTAGGTTTAATGGATGGTCTATTTCTTGATGAGTTGACTCAGATGTTTCTGGCGTCTGAAGTCCTATAAATAATAGTAAACAAGCGCATATAATAAGAAGAATGTTAAGCACTCTCATTCGTATCGCTCCATTTCTTCTATGATTAATATATCTTACGCAAAGACACTAATTTATGTGTATCTTAACATTGGACAATCGATACGATTTATGTCATGATTATAGGGAATAAAATTATTTGTTAATTATTAGTAGTAAATAAAGAAAGTGAGTCGAATAGATGAAGAAAAAATTATTATTAATCTCTTTAGATGCGATGATTGGAAAAGATATTGAAATTTTAAAAACGTTACCGACGTTTGGTCCAATTTTAGAGAAAGCATCGATTGTTAAATGTGTTGAGACTGTTTATCCATCTATGACTTATACAGCTCATGCATCGATTGTGTCAGGAACTTATCCAGATAAACATGGAGTTATTACGAATGAAAAATTTACTCCATTAATGACTCAAGCACCTTGGTATGAATTACGTTCACAAAATAAAGCGCAGATTCTACCTGAGTTAGCCAAAGAATTTGGATATACAACATTCGTTAATAGTTGGCCAACATTAGTTGGAGCAAATGTGGATTACTTAGTTCAACGTGCGGGGATCCATTATCCAAAGGAAGAACAAGAATCAGAGATTCGTAAAAATTCAAATGATGTTTTAACACAAGAAATGTGGGATTATTGTGCTGAGGCATGGACATTACCGAACTATTATTCAACAGATAAATTTTCAGCCTTAGCTTCAAAATATGTGATTCATCATTATCAGCCTGATTTAACACTCATGCATATGACACTTCCGGATCATTATCGTCATTCCTATGGAGTATTATCAGAAAAGTTAGTGGATGCCTATAAATATTTAGATGATATGCTAGCGATTGTTGTGGATGAGTTGAAAGCTAATAACTTATATGAACAAACAACCTTTGTCTTTTGCTCAGATCATGGGCAAGTTGACATTCATATGAGTGTAAATGCTAATAAATTATTAATAGAAAATGGACTTCTAACGATTGATAAAGAAGGAAAAATGACTGATTGGAAAGCTTACGTTCAATCAAGTGGGGTATCGGCACATGTTTATGTGAAAGATCCAGCCAATACTGATTTAGTTAGTGAGGTATATGAATTACTAAATAAAAATCGTGAGTTATTATGTATTGAACATATCTTTACGCGCAAACAAGTAAAACAAACATATCGCTTAGATGGAGATTTTAGTTTTGTTTTAGAATCAAAGACGGGGTCTTCATTTGGATTTAATATTTTAGCTGATTATCAGAATCCAATTATGAATGAAGATTATCGTGTGAGTCGTGGGACACATGGTCACATTCCGAGTAAAGGAGAACAACCTTGTTTGATTTTAAGTGGACCTGGAGTGTTAGAAGGAAAAGAGCTATCAGTTGCTAAAGTAGTTGATAT
>artificially_reared_2__coassemble_1410_pt1 | contig 8757 bp, 9 predicted proteins | sample artificially_reared_2__metabat2_low_PE_015 | metagenome-assembled genome bin artificially_reared_2 | reverse complement strand
ACACATTCATGCGGTTTGTTCCTGGACCAACAACGCCACGCATTCCCCCTGTACCAAACTCTAAACTACGATAAAATGCATCTTCTTTGTCTGCATCTGTCATCTTTTCTAATTGATCTTTTAAATAAGACTCTAAATTCTCTTGCCCTAACCACTTTTGGTATTCTGTTTCAAAAGACATACAGTACCCTCCATATTTATAAATTTCTAGTTGATATTATATCATACTACCGACCAAAAAATAACATAAGCTATATAAAAATAGTAATAAAACCTTATTATACATCATCCTTGAAACTCTAATTAAACGTCATGAAGTAACTCACTTCAAATTTAGCGCCTGGCTCTAGAAACTGGATGCCTTTTTTATTCAATAACTCCTGAGGCTTACCGGCTACATCAGCGATTCCACACCATGGTTCAATACAAACAAAATCTGCAATAACCTTTTCTTCATTAATTGGTGACCAAATTCCTACATAAGGGAATTCATCAAAACGTACCGTCACTTCACGTTCATGATGATATGATTTTAAAGAAATAGCGGTTTCACCTTCTAAAATCAATACTGGATACTCTTCAAATAATTCCTGACTTAATGGTAACAATTTAAGTGCTTCAATGATTTCTACTTTTTCATCCGTTATTAAGCCAGTTTCTGAATTAAATAAATAGGTTTTAATTCCATCAGAAGATTCTAAATGTAAGTAATAATCAGAAAGCTGATCTTCTTCATTTAATTTTGTGCTAAACGCTGGATGTGCTCCAATTGAAAATGGCATCGTCTCCTCACTTAAATTCACAACTTCCCACTTTACTTCTAACGTCTCATCAACTAGCTCATATCCTACCTTTAAACTAAATTCAAATGGATATTGTTCTAATGTTTTTGCATTTGACTTTAATTCAAACCATGCCTTTGTATTCGTTTGGCACAAAATATCAAACTTATGATCGCGCGCAAATCCATGTTGATTTAATGAATATGATTTTCCGTTTAGTAAATAAGTATCTTGTACTAAACGTCCTACAATAGGAAATAATATCGGTGAAGATCTTGCCCAAAAGTCTGGATTTGAGTTCCATAAGTAATCTATGTCATGTTGTTGATGATAAACACGTTTGACTTCCGCTCCATGACGACTAATCTCTATTAATAGTTTCTCATTCTTTAATTTCATTCTATACCCCCATACCTTTCATCATGATTTCCCCTTTTGATGCTTTCATCAAATCGTTACTTGATTATAACATATTTCACAAATAAAAGCGATTTTTTTAAAGGAAAAAGTAAATACTATAAAGGGAAAGGAGGTTATTAATTATGGAAAAAGAACAATTCGTTGCCGTTCGACGCAATAGTGATGGAGACTTAGTTGCTTTTAAATCAAATACTGGGAAAGAATATGACTACGAAACAGCAAAAGAACTTTGTGAACAAGGACTTATTTCTAATGCCCAAACCTTTAAAGGAAAAGGTGGCGGAACCTACATTCGTGGGATTGTTGATGGAGATAAAGATAATAATTTATCAAATCTTCCAACCTTTTAATTTTGCTACTTGTGAGATAAACTAAAAAGGATACAATTTATGTATCCTTTTTATTACCCAGGAAATGATCTAAAACAATAACTGATAGACTAAAACAACACTCATCACCCAGAGGATGATCAAACTAATCAATATCTTAATTCCTTTTTTAAAACAACCGACAATCATAATTAACTGTTCTTCCTTAGCTCTAACTTCGCTTGTTGAAGTACACTCCTTATTCATCTTTAATAACTCGTCAATCGAAATATTGAAAAATTCACTCAAAGCGATTAAATTTTCAATCTCAGGTTTTGATTCTCCCAATTCCCACTTTGAAATCGATTGTCTAGATACATTCAGCTCAGCAGCTAATTGTTCTTGAGATAATCCTCTAGATTTTCTTAACCTTTTTAGCTTTTCACCTAAAACCATTCAATTCTCCTCTCTTTCATTCATAACTTTATTATAAATAATCCCCTAAGAAAATACTACCTAGTGAAGATTGAATGGGCGCAACTAGTCGTTGCAAATTAACATAACATGTCCCACTAATAACTCTTTAATGATAAGTAACAAATCATTATCCATTAGTAAACACAATCATCATGAGTTATTCAGTTAAAATAAAAAAGTGTTGCAAAAGCAACACTTTTTCTATTCATCATCACGTAAAACCCAGTCTGCTCCTTTAAATGGTTCTACTGTCCATAAATCTAAGAATTCTTGTTGACGTAACGCTTCATAAGCTAAAATAGCCGCAACATTTGATACGTTTAAGGAACGTACCTTATTAGTCATTGGAACACGGAAACAATTTTCAAAATAAGGTCTTAAAATCTCTTTCGGAATCCCACTACTTTCAGCACCTAAAATAATATAATAGTCTTCTTCAGGATTTGAAAAGTCCATCTGTGCATGATTTTTTTGACCATAGCGCGTACAGAAGCAAAATTTACCACCTTTATTTTTTTCAACGAATTCTTCCCAGTTTTCATAAACCGTATAATCCACTTCATTAACGTAATTTGCACCTGAACGCTTAATGCTCTTCTCATCTAATGAAAATCCCATTGGTTTAATTAAATGTAATTTAATATCTGTTGCTGCGCATGTACGCATAATATTCCCAGTATTCTGAGGAATCTCTGGATTATATTGAACTAAATGAATTGCCATCACTATCACCTCAACGATTTAATCATAAATGAATCATTTCATGTATATAAAAATATTCTTTTTATAAACCTATATGATCACTTGACATCTTAAGACATTTATTCGTCCGAATCTCGACTTGTCTATCTTTTCTTATATTTTACCACAAAATAATTAATTTTTCGCAACAATCTTATTTGCTTTCTAAACGTTCAGATGCCTGCTTAGCAGCTTCTTTTAACCAATTTGGACCTTGTCCATCTCTTATCTTTTTAATTTCGGGTAAAGCTGCCTCATACTTATAAAAACCAGCATTAAACATTGCATTTCGCTTAAGTACCGATTCCCCTCTCCACGAACCAGCTAGATGACCGTACTTTGCTTTAAATTCCTTATTCGTCATGACTAATATTTCACTGATTTTTGGAAACTCAAGACCCGATGGTTCCATTTCAGGATGTAAATGATAATCCACTTCACAATTAAATGGACAAACTTCTTGGCAAATATCACAACCGTAAATATTTTTACTAATCTTTTCATAAAGTTCGGGCAGTAAATATTCTTTTGATTGAGTGATATACGATAAGCAACGCTTTTCATTTAAACTGCCATCGGGTTGAATCGCCTTTGTTGGGCACGCCCGAACACAACGATCACACGTTCCGCACTGACGTGAAATAGGATTATTGGATGGAAATTCATAATTAACTAATAACTCACCTAAATAAATATAACTTCCATAAGTCTCATTGATAATCGAACTATTCTTCCCACTAAATCCAATTACGTCAATTTCAATTTCTTTGCTTTATTAAATTAATCTATGTTTCATCTGTTGTGCTTCACTGATTTCAGTTGAATTCAATTTTTGTTCGATGATACTAGTTTCATTTTTCATGATGATCACCTTTCTATCATCTTTACTATACTAAGAAGTTATAAAAACTCAACTTAAAACACTTATATTATAGACTAATCGATCTTCTTTAAACCAAAAAGGACACCCTAAGGTGTCCAAACTTTTTATCCTTTATTTGCTCCTGCTGTCATTCCTTCAATTAAGAATTTTTGCATACAAATATAAACTAACGTAATTGGAACGGCAACAAGCACACATCCTGAGGCAAACATCGTAAAGTTATTTTGACTTTTACCACTAATCATATCATATAACCCAACCGCTAATGTTAATTTTTCATTTGATGAAATAATTAAACGTGGGAAAATAAAATCCATCCAAGGTGTCATGAACGTTGTAACCGCCACGAATGATACGATAGGTTGAATTAACGGTAACATAATTTTAAAGAAAATTTGACCTTTTGTTGCCCCATCTAACATAGCCGATTCATCTAATTCTTTTGGAATCGAGTTCATATATCCTTTAATTAACCATGTATTATAAGGAATTTGACCAGCTGCATAACATAAGATTAATGCCCAATGATTATCTAATAAATTAAACGTTAAGAATAAGATATATAATGCTGTCATCCCCATGAAAGTTGGGAACATTTGAAGAACTAAAATGCTAATTAAGGCAGTCTTTTTCCCTTTAAAACGAAATCTTGCGAAGATATATCCCATTGTTGTTGATAAGAAGACAGAGAAACACATATTAATAATTGCGATTTTAAAAGTATTTAAATACCACTTAGCAAAGTTTGTTTGCTCAAATAATTCAATGTAATGCACAATCGTTGGATTACTTGGAATTGGCGTAGCTGCTGCTAGTGAAGTTCCTTGGTTGAATGATGATCCAACAATCCAAACGACTGGGAATAAAACAATCAGACACATTAAAATTAATTCCGCATAAATCACAGTCGTGTATGCAATCTCTTTAATCTTACTTAACGTATTTTTTTTAGAAGAGCTCTTTGATTGTTTATTACTTACGTTTTTAATCTCTAACGATTTGGTCGTTGCCATGGTCTACTCCTCCTTAAATGCTGCCGTTCTTGTAAAGTTAATGGCAGAGATTGAACCAAGAATTAAGAAAATTAGAATAGAAAGAACTGAAGCCATATTATACATCTTATCATTCATCGTTAACTTATAAATCCATGAAATTAAAATATCTGTATGACCCGCATAAATAAAGTTCGGATTTACTGGTCCCCCCTCTGTTAAGAAGTAAATTAATCCAAAGTTATTAAAGTTACTTGCAAATGACATAACGAGTAACGGTGCAGTTGCAGATAAAACAAGTGGTAATGTAATTTTCCAGAATTGCTGTCCTTCACTTGCCCCATCAACTTCTGCCGCCTCATAAATATCTTTTGAGATTGATGTCATAATTCCTGACATTAACGCCATGAAATATGGGAATCCTAGCCATAAACCAATTCCTAAAATTGTTAAGCGTGGAATCCATGGATTTGATGAATCCGTTAACCAGTAAATTGGTGAATCAATAATGCCTGCTTGAACTAAGTACTTATTGATTGGTCCAAATTGTCCATTAAATAATTGTTGGAAGTTTAACTGTGAAATCATCGCAGGTAACGCCCAAGGTAAAATTAAAATACTACGCCAAACTTTCTTACCAATCACACGTTTATTATTTAAGATTACTGCTTGGAATAACCCTAAGAAAAACGGCGCGGCTGTTGAAATAATAGCAAAAATAATTGTCCATACGAACACATTCCAAAATGTCGTAAACCATTGATTAGCCGATGTTGAATCTCCACCTATTGAGAATAAGTATAAGAAGTTATTGAGTCCAACCCATTCCACTAAATTTGATGGTGGTAAATGTGACTTATTATAGTTAGTAAATCCAACTAAGAAGGCGAAAATAATTGGCATAAATGAGAATAAAATTAACATTAAGCCTGATGGAATAATGACAATGTACTCAAATGCATGTTCCCATGTATACTCAAACCATTCTCTACTACTTACTGATGCTCCTGTTTTATTAAACTCTTTAGCTGTCTTATAAGCATCTTTAATATTCATATACCAGATGATAGCAAATACCATTAAAATTAAAATAGCAATGATTCCTTCAATTAATAAGATAATTGAGTGATCGCCTGGTGTTAACCCATTTTCAGTTAACATCGAAGGTTGAGTTCCTAAAGTAATAGCTCCCCAAATTCCTTTAAGAAAGAATCCTGCTTCACGAAATGAAAAGACCCCCGAAAAATAATTTCCTGTTAAAATTTCAATTCCAACTAATATAACTTGGAATAAAAAGAAAAATGAACCTTTTAACCATTGCTTATTATATGCTTGACCTGCCCCCCATACAATAGCTGATAATACTGCTGCCAATTTTGGCTTTTTCATTTTCTCCACCTACCTATTTCTAGTCTATCATGCATCTATGAAGCTATTCCCCTAAAAATAAATCGCTTTCCAAGTGATGCCATAACTAGATAATACATGGAATTTTACGTTTAATAAAGTGTGTAACCACTTCCATATAAATATTTTTAAAATCGATAAAAAGAAAAGAGACAAGATAAAAAACCTTGTCTCTAATTTCCTACTAAATACGAAATAACACGGCGACGATAAACAAAATATGCCACTAGTGGTGTCCCAATATTATATATTAATGTCGTAAAGCCTGGATTGAATAAAATTCCAACAACAAGAGCCATCACACATGGAAATGTTGCTGAGTAAATAATAATATTCAACACTTCTTTATATGATAAGAAAGTTGTATGACCAAATTTAAGTAACATCGATAAAGTTGCTACAACAAAAGTAAAAACAAAGACTGACAAAATACCTGTTTGATAAACGCCTAAGACAAATGAAGTAATAAAAATTGGTTTTATTGAAGATGCAAGGGGAGCAAAGACTTCTTCATAACTTGCACTTGAAAAATCTAATCCTTCATAATAAGAATAATCTACTTGATACTGTCTAGCACTTTCAATAAAAATCAAGTGATCTTGATTAAAGATAACACCATTTATGACTTGATTACCATCACCATTAAAAATAACCTTTACTTCATTACTTAAATCAATATCTGTTCGATTTGAACAAGTGAGTTGATAATTTTGAATTTGACAATCATTTGGTAAAGATTCAACTAGTTTATTTTGATCAGTTTCTGTTAAACTCCAAATTCTTTCGTCCCAGCGATAAGAATCATCACTAATAAGTAAAAATGCAAAAGGTGTCATTTGCATACATCCTAGTATGATTAAAAATAACATACTAATTAGAATTGGTGTTTTTCTTAAAGCAAATATTGCATCAATTGAATATGACGTTTCCAACATTTGTTTTAGTCTCTTCATTATAACCCCCGCCTATCCTATAAGATTTCTAATCCTTCTACTTTGACTAAAATTCATACAAAGACTTTAGATTCTATATCAAATTATAACAGAATTCATTCACAAAGCACTAGTTATTTCAACATAATATTCGTATTACATATTGGAAGATAAAATCTTATTTATATCTATGTGTGCATCTATTAAAAAAGGTTCTATAATATTTGGTGTTGCTAATGGAGCAGCGCCTTTTTTCATGGCATAAAAAAGAGACATCTCGTCTCTGTCCTGTTACAATGTTATCGGCTAAGAAAAAATTGAAAGGATTGAGTTTGATGTCCCACTCATATTTTACTAGAAAACTCTTAAACATTAAAGACAAACATATCACATTTGAGAAAGATTATTTAGAAGAAGTTAAGATGAAGGGTGTCACTAGCTTTATTTTTAAGGGCATTCTATCCTATCAACCGACTCATTGCGAGCACTGCGGCACTCTTTTTGATTCTAAATTTAAAAAGCATGGATTCAAAACCTCTCGAATCGTCATTCCAAAAGTTTCACTTCATGATACTTATCTAGAATTAAAGAAGCAACGTTATTACTGTGGGCATTGTCAGTCCACGTTTACCCTAAAAACAACGATCGTTGAAAAGAACTGCTACATCTCTTACCACACGAAACATGCCATTGCTTTAGAGGCTCAAAATAAAATATCTGAGTCTGATATTGCTCGTCGCCATCAAGTCTCTCATTCAACGGTTAATCGTGTCATTCATAGCTTCTATGAATCTCAAACCTTAAATCTTAATTATTTACCTGAAAATCTTTGTTTTGATGAGTTTAAGTCTGTTAAGTCTGCCCAAGGACATATGTCTTTTATCTTTTGTGATGCTGACTCCAAACAAATCATCGACATCATTGAAGATCGCCGTTTAAGCTCCCTTCAGACTTATTTTAAACGCTATACAAAAGAAGCACGTTCTCGTGTAAAACACATTGTGATTGATATGTATGCCCCTTATATCAGTTTAATTAAGGAGCTGTTTCCTCATGCCAAAATTGTGATTGATAAATTTCATCTCGTTCAACATCTCTCTCGAGCACTCAATAAAACCCGTATTCGATTCATGAAAAAGTTTAAAAAACATTCTCGAAAATTTAAACGTTACTGGCGCTTGTTACTTAAATCTCATTCCTTGCTTAACACCACCACTTATCACTCCGTTCACTGTTTCAAACAACAGATGCGTGAAATCGACATCTTAAACTTTTTACTTGATTTAGACCCTGAATTAAAAGCCACCTATGATCTGTATCAAGACCTACTTTTCGCTCTTCAAACCAAAAACTTAGAACGATTCAATCACTTACTTCAAGAAACCCCCTCTCTGATTTCTCTTGAATTCCAAACCGCTTTTCAAACGTTTAAAACGTATCAATCTTATATTCAAAACACAATGACCACCTCATATACGAATGGTCCTATTGAAGGAATTAACAATAAGATTAAAGTCATTAAGCGTATTGCCTTTGGGTACCGTAATTTCTACCACTTTAAATCACGTATTCTCATGGTTCAAAACCTAACCAAACCAAAAGTAAAAATCCTAGCAGCATAGCTGCTAGGATTTCACTTCGGCTATTCATTGTAAACAGGTTACAAATTAATTAGCAACATTATTTGACAAAGAACCTTAAAAAAAGTATCTTTATAGATACTAAAACATAAAAAAAAGAGTATTTCTACTCATTCTAACAAAATTGGTGCCTAGGGCCGGAATCGAACCGGCACGGGTGTCACCACCCGCAGGA
>artificially_reared_2__coassemble_1395_pt1 | contig 8820 bp, 10 predicted proteins | sample artificially_reared_2__metabat2_low_PE_015 | metagenome-assembled genome bin artificially_reared_2 | reverse complement strand
TTGATCAAATAACTAATTAAAAACATCTCCAAAGTCCGTAGTTCTAGATGAATACATCCCACCTTCAGTCATGGTGATAGATAAGGATTGAGTATTTATTAATCCATCAGGCGAATGATGTGATGAACATGATTCGCCTTTTCTTATATTGATCATGAAGTTTAAGTTCGTCATGGTAGCAGGATAGACTTGATGAATAAAAAGTAAATATTTTTAAATCGATTGAATAACATGTGAAACAGTCGCTTTTCTTCCTAGATTATATGCTATCTCTCCATTGCTCCAAAACAGTTAAACGTTCATCTGGAAAATGACAAGTACATCTCTCTTGATCGACTAACTGTTTTACAAAGTCGGTATTCGGACTACGCAAAAGCGTCTTTGGCTCATCATATTGCACGATCTTTCCTTTATCCATAACAAGCACCTTTGTGCCAAGCTTCAGTGCTTCCGAAATATCGTGAGTGACAAATAAGATGGTAATCCCCGTTTTTTGGTGAATTTGTTTTAATTCATTTTGAAGCTGTCCACGAGTAATTTCATCAACAGCACCGAAAGGCTCATCCATCAAAAGAATATCAGGAGACGCTGCTAAAGCTCTCGCTATGCCGACTCTTTGTTGTTGTCCACCTGATAGTTCAGATGGATAGCGATCTTTTAATTCTTCATCAAGACCGACAATGTTCATCCATTTAGAAACTGCCATGGTGGTCTTTTCTTTGTTTTTCTTATTGATTAGATTGGGAACATAAGATATATTTTGTTCGACTGTCATATGTGGAAACAAAACACTCCCCTGAATGGCATACCCGATATTGCGTCGGAGTTCCGTCAAGTTTTTATCTCGAATATTTTCTCCATCCACAAAAATATCACCGCTTGTTGGTTTAATTAATCCGTTTATCATTTTTAAGGCTGTTGTTTTCCCGCATCCTGAAGATCCGATGATGGTAACAAATTCTCCTTGTGTAACGGAAAGATTAAATTCTTCAAGAATGATCTGATTTTTATATGCTTTTTTAATATTCTTAAATTCAATCGCTGTACTCATTCTTTATCCCTCATTTCAAAAGACCTACCTGTTGTAAAAATGTTTCAGCTACTTGTCTCGGCTCTTTTCCTTCACTTTCGACAGCGTAGTTCATTTGTGCCATCTGTTTATCGGAAATAACATCCGTCAGCTCGTTGAATATCTCTGTCAGTTCAGGATGTTTTGCTAAAACTTCAGCGCGAATCACATTACCACATCGATAGGAAGGATAGAAATTCTTATCATCTTCTAAAACAGTCACATCAGAAACACTTAGTTGGCCATCAGTGGTGAAAATAACCATAACATCAATTTTCTCCTGATTGATGGCTTGGTATTTTAGCCCAATATCCATATCTATTGTTTTTTTAAATGTGAAGCCGTAGGTATCACAAAGCGCATCATACCCGTCCTCACGCTCAAAGAAATCATATTCGGCACCGAATATAAGTTGATTAGATACAGCCATCAGGTCTGAATAAGTTTTAATATTGTATTTCTTTGCAATTTCACGGCGGACAACCAAACCGTAAGTATTATTAAAACCATACATCCCCATCCATTGCATCTTAAGTGAATGTTCATATTCATCCTGCATAGTTTCAAACAAATCTTCGGTATACAACCCTTCTTGTTTCAAAACCATATTCCATCCTGTTCCCGTATATTCAGGATAGATATCAAATTCACCACTTTCCATTGCGGGATGAATATTCGATGTGCCACCGCCTACACCATGCGTCAGCTCTACGTTCAGATCTGTATTCTGTTCGATAAGAAGATCCAACATTTCACCTAATACATATTGTTCAGTCATCGGTTTTGTGGCAATGTGGATGGTATCTTGTTTATGAATAGGACGTAATGTAACGATTCCAATACACAAAACAAGCAGTAGGGCCGTCATTAACATCATACGATTTGCCTTCTTCGCTTTCACACGATGTTTATTCATCCGTTTTTCAATGAAACCGAGCAGAAAATCCATGACTAAAGCAAGTAACGCAATAAGCAAACTACCAATCATAGTCATTGCCGTATTATTTGTCGTAATTCCTCTGTAAATGGAAACCCCCAAGCCACCTGCACCGATAAATGAAGCGATACCTGCAAGGGCGATCGTCATTGTCACCATATTGCGAATACCTGACACAATAACCGGCATAGCAAGTGGCAGTTTAATCTTGAAAAGGACTTGTATTCGGGTGCTTCCCATTCCTTTTGCTGCTTCTAAAATAGCGGAATCAACATTCGTCATTCCCGTGTAAGTATTTCTTACCATTGGCAAAAGAGCATAAACCATCAGTGCAATGACTGCTGTAACATTTCCAATCCCTGAAAAGGGAATTAAAAATCCAAGCATCGAAATTGACGGAATGGTATATAAGAAGTTTATGATCCCTAAAGTCGGCTTTGCTGTTTTTTTAAATTCACTAATTAAAATTCCAAGCATTCCCCCGAGCAAGATAGCAATCACAATAGCAAGTAGAGAAATCTTCAAATGTTCCTCCAATAAGCCTAAAAAGAAGTCTTTTCTTTCTATAAAGACCGACCATATATTTTGTAACAGCTTTATCCCCCCCTTTTTTAATGAATCTGATCTAACATTCTTCAGCACACAATCTTGAGTACTTTCTACATTAAATCAATAGATCTTCCAACGTCTGTTCTTTTATCACATTTTTAGCCTTAGCTATAATCATCATACGGTTTTCTAAGTAAAATTATTAATACTATTTATCATTTTTCATCTTTTGTTTTACAATTGAAAACGAATACGTACAAATTAACCCAGTATCAGACAAATTCCTACCCTACCTCCTGCCAAAGGAGGAAACACGCTTCGCACGGCAGGGGACCCATTCCCTGCCAGAGGAGGAAACATGCTTCGCATGGCAGGGGACCCATTCCCTGCCAGAGGAGGAAACATGCTTCGCATGGCAGGGGACCCCTTCCCTACCAAAGGAGGAGACATGCTTCGCATGGCAGGGGACCCCTGGACGATAGAATGTTTTGGTACGTAAAGTGGTTATCGTTTTTATACTACACCTTACATGTAGACTACTTATCTGTTTCTATAAAAATAAATATTTTTAACTCACCTGAATAAAATTTTAAAATTCTTTCCATAACATAAGTGTAATTCCCCTTAAGTATTTATAAAATACTCTCTCCTAAATCTTTTTTCATTCTCTCTTCTTATAATTATATAATTCAATTAAAGCCCTAATGGTTGTCACCCTAGACACCTATTAGGGCTTTTTCCATATCTAAAGACATCTCGCCACAAACGATCAGCTCCCCCACTCGACATATAAAATGGTGGAATGGATTTATTCAAAATTGTTTAAATTAGGAAGTTCACGATATCAATTAAAAAAGCAACGACTTAATCGTTGCTTTTTAATAGTGTATTTATAGTTTTAACAAGCTTTAAGTTAGCTATTAAAACTGTTTAGCGACTTCTTTAGCTTGTTCAGTGATTCGTGACATGATCGCATCTTTTTGTGATGGGTCATAATCGATTCCTTCAATAAAGATTGTTGGAGCAACTTCGATTCCCATGAATCGTAATGCTCCTGTCACATATGAATCAGCATGTTCGATTCCTGTTGTGTTTGAGTAAACACCACCTGATCCATGAATATGAATGGCTTTTTTACCTTTCATTAATCCAACTGGTCCTTCAGCTGTATATTTAAATGTTTGACCTGCAACCATCACTGTATCAAAATATGCTTTTAATAAGGGTTGAATCCCTAAGTTCCACATTGAAGATTGAATGATAAATTTATCAGCATTCATGAATTGATGAGTAAAGTCATTAATAGCTGTGACTTTTCGTGCTTCTTCACTTGTTAATGGTTGACCTGCTCTTGATTTTTCCCACCCGTTTAGCACGTCGGCATCAATTAACGGAACATCCATTCCATATAATTCTAGCTCAATCACTTCATCAGCTGGATTATTTTTTTTATATTCTTCGACAAACGTTCTTGCAATATGTGAACTTTTTGATTTTTCTTCACTTTGTGGTGTTCCTTTAATATATAATACCTTTGACATTATGATTTCCTCCTTAAAATGATTCCTATTTCCCGATCCTAACCCCATGATTCATTTATCACGATTTGATGCGTTAAAATGAAAAACCATTTCGTTTCTATACAGTTTTATTTACCTTCTAATCTATTCGAATGAACAATGAATAGATGACACTTCATTAATTAATTATAGCTTATGCAAAATAACTAGTAATTATTCCTATTATTTAATCTTTTTTTCTCCTTCTCTCTCAAAGAAACCAAAACGTTTCTTATGCTGTCGATTTTACTTAGCTCTAAATCACTCGAAATTCAATTCATCTTTCTGGTTAGCAAAATAATAAGAACGATCATCCATGATTTAAAGTACAGCTTCATTGAAGCCGATTAGAAGTCATGAGTATGAAGTTATCCACTTATTTGAAACGTCTTATCCGCTATCATAAGGATAAACATCTAAAGACTTTTTCCTTGCATCCAATTCATTACGCTAATGCTTTTTTGATTGTGGTGGCTTCTTATGATTAAACTATATAACGATTTCCAAATAATAACAAATGATTTGACTCGAGAATTTAAATGAATTAAAAACTCTTCTGATGGAAGTCTATTCCTTGTGCAGTGACTATGACTGGCTTGACAACCCATCAAATAAATTATATAAATAAGCCTAGATTAGTTTTTCATACGATCATAATTGAAATATTGGAGAGTGTAACCATGAAAAATAAAGCAGTAAAACTAATGATGATTCTCATTGCTTTCGTTCTCTTAGCCGCTTTAATACTAAATTTATGGCCAGGACTTGAAGAAGCGTTACATAAAATCACAGGATGGAATTAATTCAGATGATTGTCGATGCTCAGACATAGATGAAAACCCTTAATTTGTTTAGCGATAAATTAAGTGTCTCATCTATGTCTTTTTTTATTATCGTTAAATACATGACTTAATGATCTCATTTTGGATTCCATGAATTCCTCTCATTTCTCTTAAATAGTTGTTCATATTTGGAAATATTTGTGTGATAATAGAATAGATTTAAAAAAGAAGGAGGATTATGATGAAGCCACTCTATTCAAAAGAAAACGACTTTTTAAGTATGAATCATCAATATAAGGGATTAACGATCCTTTCATTGTTGCCGTTTATTTTAAACACTCTCTTTGTCTTAGTGCTTGTTTTAGCGACTGGAATGGATAGTTTCACTTGGTATATCACCATTCCAATCTTAATTTCGTTATGGATGAGTGGCGTTGGATTTCCATCCAGTAATAAAAAGTGGAACACAGCGGCTTGGATTTCAACACTGATGCTAACTATCAGCTCGATTGTTATCGGTTACTATGACTATTTTCAATGGGCCACAACAAAGCTTTGCTTTGGATTATTCATCTTCTATATCATCATTTTTATGATGAAACGTTTTTTAGATCACAAAACGAAACTTTAATGAACATCAGAGCGCACTTGATTAATCTAAAATATGACCCTGTGGTTTAAGTCACTGACTGCTTTTGGTTCAGTCGGCTTATTTTTAATGATTGATTAGGAGGGTAATCAATGAAAAGATTCTTATTTATCTGTTTATTCATCATCTCCATGCTATCAGTAAGCACCTGTTCAAGTCTTAATGATTCAAAAGTCGCAGTCAAACCTTATCCATTAAGTGAAAAAGAGGAATCTTTATTAGAGGCTTTTGACTTACTCAATCAGTCTCAGCTTCTATCTTTTAATGCGCCAAAAGACGCAACATCCGTCATGATTCATGTGTACTCATTAGATGAACATGGGAATTGGCAAGACGTTCAATCAGGAGGCGGCCTCTCGATTGAAACCGAACATGACACTGATACTCGTTTAGAAGGGACATTTGCTATGACACTAAACGATGATCATAGTATTGATTTCGTGATCAGCTCACATGGAAAATTTTCATCTCATGTTGACCTTGATGAGTTAGATTTTGATGCGAAAATCTCAACTCATGCCTTTCTCACTGATTTTCACCCCATTGAACTCAATCAAGAAATCCCTGTTGCGATTATCGTTTCTGATGAGGGGACGAGTATGAGAAGTTTCGCGGTCGATTCGTATTTTGAACCTGATGTTTTTCAAGATATGAAATCGGTTCAGGCTGTGACTTTAACATTCACAACTAACCATTAATAATCTTAAGATATAACGTTAAAAAAGAGGACCGTCTTTAATCAAGAGAAGGTCCTCTTTTTGTTCTTCTAAATATAAAGATTCATTTAAAATGAGACTAATTTTTGAAACTCAAGCAGCATTTCATGATCTGATAAGCAATAATTACTTGAAAATTCATCTAATAAACTTAAAAACTTTTCATCTTCACCTAAAGATATTACCTCTTTCATTTGAAGGCTCACCTCTAACATTCGTTCAACGTGATCCATTTGGTGTTCTAATCGATATCGTTTAATAAAAAACATTAACTCTTTTTTTAGTTGATCATCCACTACTTGTCCCCTCACTGACTGATGTTACTTGTTACTATTATTATAACATAAAACGAGTTAATTGAAAACTAAAAAAGTAATCGTTTTCTTTTCGGTTATTCCTTGTTAGAGATATATTTTTTTAACGCTTTTGATAATAACACACACAAATAAACAAAGCCACCCATCATGAGGAGTGATAACATTTGAACGACCAACATTCCCGGACTTGGTAGAATGTAAATTTCCACGATCATCTCCCCCCTTTCATTTGCACTAATGTATAAATGATTCAATTATTGAAACAGCATCAATTCTTGTTCCTAGCAAATCGTTCGTTATTTTCGATTAAAATAATCCTGTTTTGATAAGTGATAATATAGCGTATTCACTTCTTGATCATCTAATAAATGTAAGGTTTTCTGTTTGGTAAATTGATAGTTAAACCCGCATTTTTCAATGACTCGTTTAGATTTAGCATTAAAATCGTAGTGAGCACACCAAATCAAATCTAACCCTAGGTGATGAAATCCATGATCTAACAAGCAAGTCACTGCTTCTGGAACGATCCCTCGTCCCCAATAGTTTGGATTTAACACATAACCAATCTCTCTTTGATTAAGGTGTTGAAGGGATTCATCTGGAAATCGGTGATGTAAGCCAATTCCACCAATCACTTTATTTTCATCTTTTAAAACGATAGCATACGTATCATCCGCTTCAATGAATCGTTTAATAATTTCTTTACTTTCCGCTTCATTTTGATGAGGCTTCCATCCCGCAAATGGACCTACCCACTCACTTTTTGCGTATTCGTATAAATCAGCACTATCGCTCTCTTGCCAACTTCTTAAAAGTAATCGTTCCGTCGTTAAACTCAACATTAAGTATTCCCCCAATCTTCCCACTTTTTTGAACTACTAAGTTATTGACTGAGTAGTTTCATATGTTCACTTTTTATTTTTTCTAATTTATGATTAAATTCAGATATTTCAGCTTGTATCAAACTTAATATCCTATCATAATGATTCGATACGAGACTTACAATATTTGAATCTAATTCATGTTTTGAAGAACAATTTTTTAATATCCTTAAAACTTCATCTTTAGGTAAAGAATCTTTATAGTATCTTTTCTCTGTTAGAGCTGAAAAAATATCAGCGACTGCTATAATTCTATCTTCTAACGTTAGCATCTCTTCGGTCAAACCTCTAGGGTAACCCTTTCCATTTAATTTTTCATGATGATTAGAAGCGATATTTTTTATTTTTTCATGATTAAGATATTCAAGAATTTCTCTCGTTTTAGATACATGACTTTTCATGATCTTAAAATCTGTCTCACTTAACTGACCTGGATATTTTAAAATTTCGATAGGTGTAGATATTTTACCTATATCATGTAATAGTGCTGATATGATACACATCTCTTTATTTTTTTCATTGAAGTTTAACATAGAGCAGATCTCTTTAGTGACAATCGAGACGGTTAAAGAGTGAGTTAAAGTATTTTCGCTTCTAAAATCAATACTAAAACCTAATAATTCGATATACTTTTTTACCTCATCTTGAGTATAGCTTAAACGATTTAAATAGGCATCTAACTCTATTAAATAACTTCCATCAAACAGCTTTTGACAACTAGACTCTTCTTTATTAAGTTTTATAAAAGTATTAATATAGTCTTGTTTATACTTTTTTGAATCATTGATCTCAAACATCACATTTTTTTCAAACTCGTCATAATGACTGCATTTAATCTTATGAACAGATACGGCATCACATATACGAATTAAGTTTGCATAATTCTCTTCTATCGTATCGTTTAAATGATTAATATCTTCATGATGATATAAGATACTTTTTGACATATGTGGCAGAGGTGAAAAATACTTAAAAAACAGATAACCATAAATGGAATGATTTTTATAATTATAATTTTCAAAAGTTACAATATTACTTAAATCATCTGTTTTACAAGCTCCTATATCATGAAACATAGCCGTGATAACGATAGATTTTAAATCTTCTTCATCTAGATTTAAACTTGTTCCTAATTTATAAGCGATATAGGCGGTTTCATCACCATGATTTGTTATTTTTTCATCAATACAGTTCAGAGTTTTTCTTATGGTATTAATGACATTAAAAAAATTCAATTGAAGCTCCATAATTTCCCTTTCATATAACTAAAAATCTATTAAACTCTAATCGTTTTGATTCTATCTATTGACTGATAAATATTACCGATCATATCTAAACTAAATACCTATTATATAATAATC
>artificially_reared_2__coassemble_1382_pt1 | contig 8928 bp, 8 predicted proteins | sample artificially_reared_2__metabat2_low_PE_015 | metagenome-assembled genome bin artificially_reared_2 | reverse complement strand
AATGATGAATTAGAAGATGCTGAGATGGTTGAAACGTTACAGACGTTAGAAGACTTAGAGGAAGTAGAAGCTTTAGAAAATTAATGATACATTAGCAAAAAGCCTGAATCATGACGGATGATTCAGGCTTTGTTTTATCTTTTATAATGATTGATGATTGAATTGAAATGAATAATTGAGCAATCGTTGACTAGATGATTCGCTAGATTCTGATGTGTCACTTCTAACTTAGATATAAGAAAAAAACACCATAAGTTAATGGTGTCTTTATGAGGAGTAAAGGGCAACTAAATAACCAATAAAGAGTGTCATAAAATTCCAAATGGCAATTCCTGCTGCCGAATAAAATGAGAATGTTTTAAAAGGGATCGCAAAAATTCCAGACATTAATGAAATGAACGTGCGAACAGTGGGCAAAATTCGTCCAATAAAACACATCATGGCTCCGTAACGTTCACTTAACTCACTAGCTTTTTCTAGGCTACGTCGAGTAGCAGGAATTTTACGATAAAAGAAGTCATACAGTGGACGACCGAATTTTATGGCGACAACATAATAAAGAAGACAACCGCTCACACTTCCAAGAACGGTTATGAGATAAATAAATAAAAAGTTCGAACCGCTCATTTTAATAAAAAAGCCAATGGTTGGTAAAATGATGATAGCAGGAATGCCGGTTAAGTTTAAGCTTTCTAAAAACAAAATAATAAATATGAGGAGAGGTCCATATTGATTAAAACCACTCAAAATATCCGATGTTTGCATGATTAATTCCTCGACTTTAAAATAATTCAACTAATTATAGCATAAGTTATGGGGATAATCACGTGGACATTTTTTACACTCAGTCGTATAGCTTCAAGCAGAATGTTACAAGTTAAAGATAAAGGATATGAATTGACAAAGAAAAAAATTCAAGTTAATATATTCCCGAGAAAGAATATTCTCGTATTGGAATATGAAAAAGGAGGAAATCATGAGTTATGTTAATGTGTTAAAAGCATTAGCAGATGAGAAACGACTTCAAATTATGTGTTTGTTAATTCATGGATCAAAATGCGTCTGTGAGATTGAGCCAGCATTAAATATTTCTCAGTCTTCAACGTCCAAACACTTAATAAAGTTAAAAAATGTGGGACTCATTCAATCGATCAAACGAGGACAGTGGGTTCATTACTATATTCCTGATGAAGTGTTTATTCGTTATCCATTTGTTAGGCAGTTAATTGAAGCAGTTAATTTAGAAAAATTTCAACATTAAAAAAGAATGGAGTTTGTTCAATGAAAAAAGTAGCGTTTGTTTGTGTACATAATTCTTGCCGCTCGCAAATGGCGGAGGCATTTGGAAAAGTGTTAGGATTAAATGTTTTTGAATCCTATTCGGCTGGAACTGAGCAGCGAGAGATGATTAATCAAGATGCTGTACGAATCATGAAAGAGATTGGAATGGATATGGAGCTGACTCAACGTCCAAAACTTTTAGAAGAAATTCCAGAAGTGGATATTGTGATTACGATGGGATGTAATGTCAACTGTCCTCATTTACCTTGTTCACATCGCGAAGACTGGGGATTAGACGATCCATCTGGAAAAAGTGATGAAGCATTTCGTGAAACACGCGATATGATTAAAGCTAAAGTTGAGGAGTTAGTTCGAAGAATTCAAAATCATGACTTATAATCGGGGTGACGTCATGAAAAAAGTGGATTTAACACAAGGGCGTGTCGTCTCAGTTTTAATGACATTAGCGTTACCGATTATGGGAAGTTCCGTTTTACAATTAACTTATAATCTCGTCGATATGCTTTTGGTTGGTGCTTTAGGAAGTGAGGCGGTCGCGAGTATAGGAACATCGAGCTTTTTAATTGGAATAGCGAATTCTCTTCAAGCTTGTGTCGTCATTAGTACGGGTATTTTAGTGTCACATGCACTTGGGCGTCAAGATTTTGAAGCTCAGAAAAAGTATTTAAGTGTTGGGTTTCGCTTGAATTTGATCGTGGGTTTGTTTTTTGCAATATTTACGGCACTAGTTGGAAAATCATTCATTTCATTTTTAAATGTTCAAAATGAAGCGGTTGAAGCTCAAGGATATGCCTATTTACTGGTGAGTTCACCGATGCTTGTTTTCTCGTTTTTTAATTTTTGGTATACCCGTGTCTATAATAGTTTTGGACAAAATAAAATGGCGTTTAAAATTAGTACCATTGGTGTTATTTTAAATTTAATTTTAGATCCCATTTTTATTTATCTTTTTAAATTAGGGGTTTTAGGAGCGGGATTAGCGACATTGATTGCAAACGTCGTGATGACTATTTGTTTTTATTTAAAATCAAAAAACTTGTTTGAGCTTGATCATCAAACAAACTACAAAAAAGAGGATTATTTTAAAATGATTCGCTTAGGGTTTCCGATGTCATCGCAGCGGGTCTTATTTACGGTTGTTAATATTTTGTTAGCAAAGATGATTACGACCTTTGGAACAGAGGCGATTGCCGCTCAAAAAATAGGATTACAAATTGAATCAATCACCTATATGGTCATTGGTGGTTTAAATGGAGCCATTGCAAGTTTTGTTGGACAAAATTTTGGTGCCAAAGCATTTGAACGAATTAAACAAGGCGTTCGAGTGGCAATGGGAATAGGAATCGTTTATGCGTTAATAACAACGGTTGTTTTTTTAGTTGTGCCAGAGCAATTGGCGCACTGTTTTGTGCGAGAACAAGAAACCATAAAAATAACAGCCAATTATCTTCGTATAGTTGGCGTAACTCAGGTGTTTATGGCGGTTGAAATCATTTGTAACGGTGTGTTTGTTGGATTAGGGATGCCTAAAATTCCAGCAACGATTAGTGTCATTTTTACAGCTGCACGACTTCCGATGGCTTGGTTATTCATTCAAAGCTTTGGTGTGAATGGCATTTGGATCAGTATTAGTGTGAGTATGTTACTAAAAGGCGTGGTAGCTTTATCTGTTTATCGTCGAAAAGAAAAGGAAGGGATTTTAAATGTTACAACAATTAAAGCATGAGCTAGAGAGTGAGGACATTCGTCAAGCTAATTTCGGAATAGAACGAGAAGGATTACGTGTCACACCAGATGGACATTTAGCGTTAACTCCACACCCAAAAGCATTTGGTGATAAGTTATCTCACCCCTTTATCACCACTGATTTTTCAGAAAGTCAAATTGAAATGATTACACCGACCTTTTCAACTGTCGAAGAAGTGTATCAATTTTTATGTGCCTTATATCAATTAACTGTTTCTGAATTAAAAGAGGAATACTTATGGCCTCAATCGATGCCGTGTACCATTGAAGCTGATCAAGACATCCCAATTGCTATGTTTAGTGATAACCTCGAGGGAAATGTAGCGATGAACTATCGTCAACATTTACTTAAAAAATACGGTGGGAAACGCCAATTGATTTCGGGACTTCATTATAATTTTTCATTTTCAGAAACATTCATTCAAAAGCTTTATGAAAATCAGACCACTGATTTAGACTATCGCTTGTTTAAAGATCAGATTTATTTAAAAGTCGTGCGTAATTATATTAGACATCGTTGGTTGTTAATTTATTTATTAGGCGCATCACCGATTGTTGATGAAAGTTATTGTACCGAGTGTCAAACATCCTCTAAAGAAGTCGCGCCACATAGTTATACAAGATCAGGGGCTGTTTCATTTAGAAATAGCGCTTGTGGTTATCAAAATCACACCCCTATTTATGTCGATTATCAAGATGTTGAACATTATGTTCAGTCATTAAATCAATATATTGAAAGTGGAGAAATTGCAAGTTTTAAAGAGTTTTATAGTCCGATTCGTCTAAAAGCTAAAGATCCTCATCACTTGATGGAGTCTTTAATGAAGGATGGGATTGAATATCTTGAAATTCGCTCCATTGATTTAAATCCTTTTGAGCCTGCGGGCATTTCCTTAGTGGATTTACAGTTTATACATCTGTTTATTTTATTCTTACTAGAGGAGGAAGAAGTAGAGGATGAGAATTGGCAAAAAGACGCGACTGAAAATGAACGCTTGGTTGCTGTGGATGGGTTACAGAATGAATTAAAATTGATACGAAATAGTGAAAGAGTTTCATTTTCAGAATGGGCACTGGATATTTTAACTAAAATGAAAAAAATCAATGAGATGTTTTCACTTGGTTTAGAAAGCATCTTAGAGCAAAAACAGAATCAAATTTTAAATCCTGATCAAACGTTATCGGCTCAAATGGTTCAATTAGTGACAGAAAGTGATTATGTTAGTGCCAATCTTGAATTGGCTAAAGCTCATAAAGCCGCCATTTTAGAAAATGAATATTCATTATATGGATTTGAAGATTTAGAATTGTCGACACAGATTTTAATCAAAGAAGCGATTAAGCAAGGCATTCGCGTGGATATTTTAGACAGACAAGATAATTTCATTCGATTAAAGAAAAATAATCATGAAGAAGTGGTTCAGCAAGCGACCAAAACAGCACTGGATTCTTACAGTACGATTTTAGCGATGGAAAATAAGGTCGTAACGAAAAAAATATTACATGAAAAAGGCATTGTCGTTCCAAAAGGAGAAGTGTTTACCACGTTAAAATCAGCGATACAAGCCTTTGAACGTTACAAAGGAAAGCATCTTGTCATTAAGCCGAAAAGTACGAATTTCGGGCTAGGAATTACGATGATGGAGAAGCTAACATCAAAAAAATCATGGATTGAGGCGTTAAAAATTGCCTTTGGGCATGATTCATGCGTAGTGATTGAACAGTTTCAAAGAGGAAATGAGTATCGCTTTTTAGTGATCAATGGAGAGGTGATTGGTGTTTTACAACGAATCCCTGCTCATGTCATTGGCGACGGTGTTCAAACGATTGAACAGTTGATTCATGATAAAAATAAGCATCCTTTAAGAGGGACTGACTATAACAAACCGCTTCAAAAAATTAAAATTGATGATAGTTTACTTCATCACTTAAAAGAACAACAGTTAACACTTCATGATGTTCCTAGCAAAAATGAAGTGATTCAATTGCGAAAGAATTCGAATATTAGTACGGGTGGCGACAGTGTCGATATGACGGATTTGATGCCACAACGTTTTAAAAACATTGCATTAGAAGCGACGAAACAATTGGATGTTTCAATTTGTGGTGTGGATATGATTATTGAAGATTATGAAGATGAACAGTCAAACTATGCGATCATTGAAATGAATCAAAATCCGGCAATTCATATTCATGCTTATCCGTTAATCGGACAAGGAAAAAATGTCGGGCAAGCCGTCTTAAAAGCATTACGCTTTATTTAAAAATAACCCTCCACTAAGTGGAGGGTTATTGTGTTACTTGTTCAATTTCATCAAGAATTCCGCTTAAACGTAAGGCAACTTCATCGAGCTGTAAAGCCGTTAAGTTCAATGCATCTTCAGTGGCTAGTTGTTGTTGCTTTGTCTTTTTAAATTGCTTCGTTTCATCATTGGTTACTGTGACATAGTTTGTTTCAAATGTTTCTAATAAACGTTTAGAGGTTTTTAGTCTGATTTGAAGAATGGCTTTATCAATGCCTGATTGTAAAACGTTAGATGCAAGTGTAAAAACAGATGAGGTATCTTGTTCTTTTAGTTCTTGATCAATTAATTTAAAGGCTGTTTGAAGAGAAGTTTCGTAGGTCGCTTCATTTGGATTAGTCATATATTGTTCAATGGCATCCGTTGCAAAACTTAGCGCATACAAACTTGATTCAAAAACTGAATCATCTGCATGCTTTTTGGATTGTTTTTCAACTTGCTGTTTCAGTTTGGTTAGTGGATCTAAAATTTGCTGAGACAAAGAGGTTAGATAAGGATTTAATTCATTCATTAAAATATCATGTTGTTCTTTTAATTGATCGTATTGTGCCTGAAGGGTTTGTAATTGATCCTCAATGGTTAAACGTTCGTTAGTTAATAATTGAAGTTGAGACGTGGCATTAGCCATCGTTGGTGTTTCATGATCAAAAAGCGATTCGATTGGAGTCGTTTTGACACGAGTTGAATCTAAGCGGATGGCTTCATCTTCAATTAAAATGTTAGAGGATGAGTGCGGTAAAAAAGACAGTGTCAAAAGAATGACGGTTAGACTTGAAGCAGAGAGTAGCGTAAAAGATTTAACGTTCATAATAACCTCCAAAAAATCATTTTTTAATAGTATGCATCATTTTATTTATTCTTTAACCTAAAATGTGATAAAAATCGTATTTTTAAGTGATAAATGGGATCTTTAAGTCAGCAAATTTTAGTTTTAATGAGTTGAGTTTATTTGGTTGCTTTTAGCAGGTAATCAAAATCTTTTTATTTATAAGCAGGAAATGGAAAAAATTGTGTCGATTTTCGTCATTGAATGGAACATTCATTTTCAATATAATGAATATATCTACTTTAGTGGAAAAGGAGTCGAGGACATGAATGAAGAAAAACGTAAAGTCAAGTCAGTAAGCCTTGAGACATTTGTGTTTTTAGGGATATTAGTTGTTGTATTTGGCTTTATTGGTCGTCAAATGGGTGTCGGAATCATGTTTAGTGTGATGATGAATACGGCGCATGATTTATTATTAAATACGGTATTTTTTATTATGGCACTTGCTGTTTTAGCAGGAGCTTTAAGTGCATTATTATCAGAATTTGGAGTTATTGCTTTAATTAATAAATTGTTATCTATCTTTGTTAAACCGTTATATGGATTACCAGGGGCAAGTATTATCGGGGCAATCGCAACGTACTTATCCGATAATCCAGCCATCATTTCGTTTGCAAAAGATAAAGAATTCCAAAAGTTTTTTAAACCTTATCAAATTCCAGCTCTTTGTAATTTAGGAACCGCGTTTGGAATGGGATTAATTGTGACAACGTTTATGATGTCACTGGGTCAAGAGTATATGCTACCAGCGATCATTGGAAATGTCGCAGCTGTTGTGGGAAGTATTATCAGTGTACGATTAATGCTACGTTTTACAAAGAAATATTACGCAAATCACGCTCAACAAGAAGCAGATGAAACACATAGTCACGAGTTAACAACTCATCGTGAAATTCGTGATGGAAATATCTTTCAACGTGTACTAGATGCTATGCTTGAAGGTGGAAAATCAGGGGTTGAAATGGGAATGTCTATTATCCCAGGTGTTTTAATTATTTGTACCTTTGTCATGCTGTTAACATTTGGTCCTTCAACTGATCCTGTGACAGGAGAGGCTGTGTATTTAGGTGTGGCATATGAAGGAATTGGATTACTTCCAGCCCTTGGAGAGAAACTAATGTTCATTTTAAATCCATTATTCGGATTTACAGATGCTCAAGCCATTGCGTTTCCTGTGACATCACTTGGTGCAGTGGGAGCAGCTATGTCGTTAGTTCCTCGTTTTATTACTGAAAATATTATTACACCAAATGATATTGCTGTTTTTACGGCAATGGGAATGTGTTGGAGTGGTTATTTAAGTACTCATGTTGGAATGATGGATGCGTTAGGTGTGCGTAAATTAAGTAGTAAAGCAATTATTTCACACACGATTGGTGGAATTTGTGCGGGAGTCGTTGCACACTTTTTATATGTCTTATTTGTTTAAAAGGTTGCCTTTGAGGCAATCTTTTTTTATAACTTAGATCAATTAATGTGAATAGATGTAAAAAAAACAATTTAGATGGAATCAACCGTGATATAATAGAAAAAGAAAAAATGAAAGGTTTAACGAATTAAAAGGGGAGAGAGTAGATGAAGGTGATGACGTTTAATCTTCGTTCAGATTCAGTTTTTGATGGGAAAAATCGCTGGAGTCGACGAAAAGAAGTCGTTTATGAAATTTTGAATAACTATGACTGTGACATTATTGGTTTGCAAGAAGTGACGTTGAAAATGCGACAAGACTTAGAAAGTCAGCTAACTCATTATCATATGATTGGTCAACCACGCACCAAGAAATTTTTTGCTGAACATAATAATTTGTTAGTGTCTAAGCGTCATAAAATATTAGAGGAAGAAACATTTTGGTTATCCAATCAACCGAATAAAATGGGAAGCTCTATTTGGTATTCGATTTTTCCGCGAATTTGCACAACAGCTAAAATTCAGTTAGAAAACGGAGAAGTTGTTCGAGTGTATAACACACATTTAGACTGTTATTTATCACCAGCGCGTCAATATGGGTTAAAAAAAATCTTAAGTTATATTGAGGCACAACAAAAAAATGAAAAGCTTCCCATCATTTTAATGGGTGATTTTAATGCGAATCCAAATCATCGAATGATTAAGGATTTTTTACAAGGACAATTTAATCAACAACGCTTTGTCGCTGTTCAAGAATATGATCGATCAATGTATAATAAAGCAACGATGAGTCGATTTAAAGATCGCGAAAAAGGGATGCATTTAGACTATATCTTTGTTTCTTTAGAATACGAAGTGAAACACACTAAGATTATTAAAGATCATATTAATGGTCAATTTCCATCCGATCATTATCCATTATTTGCAGATGTTTGCTTAGCTTCATCTATTGAATAGGGAAGAGGAGGGCCGAAGTCACTTATCGGTTTTAAAATAAGCAAAAAAAAGATAAGATTCGACAAATTAACACAAAAAGAACACAAAGGGTAATGATCTTTATGGCATAATAATAACTGTCTTGAAGAACAAGACACTACCCTAATTTATATTTACGAAGTTCCCCCAAAAAACTTCGTAATATTCTCTCTTTTCATCCCAATATTTATAAATCATCCCCTGTTTTATGAGGTTCGAAAGAACCTCCTTTTTTTATTTCATGAGAAGTAATTAGATAAAAAAAGATAAGATTCGACAGATTAACACAAAAAGAACACAAAAGGTAATGATCGTTATGGCATAATAATAACTGTCTTGAAGAACAAGACACTACCCTAATTTATATTT
>artificially_reared_2__coassemble_1379_pt1 | contig 8940 bp, 12 predicted proteins | sample artificially_reared_2__metabat2_low_PE_015 | metagenome-assembled genome bin artificially_reared_2 | reverse complement strand
TTTGATTTAATCATTTTTAGTTTTATTTTTTATTAGCATTTGTTCGCCAACTTCAACTAAACGTTTCGTAATCATTCCACCAGCTTTTGCTGATAAAAAGGCGCGTTGTGCTTCTTGATCTAAATAATGATCCAGTGGAGCAAATTCCGAAGCAAATTCTACCTCTGATTTCTCATTTACTTTTCGATACGTTTGATGACTGTAATGTTTCATCATTAATCACCTCCACGTCTTTTATTATGTGCAAACAAAAATAACTCATGTTAAAAATTTAACATGAGTTATTCTGTCTCGCCCATTGATTTTAAGTTTTCAATTTCTGACTCTAATTGCTCCATTCGATTCATAAGTTTTTCTATCGTTTCTTGAAGTTTAATGATATGAAGCGCCTCATCTGTTGAACGTTCATTTCCATCTGCCTCATTTGTGTCTCGGGAAGACTTAGGTAAAACGTCCTCTTGTTGTGGAGCTTGATCCGAACCACTCACTGCTGATCCATTTTTTGAGCCTTGCTGAGTTTGTTGACAAAATGGATTATCCACATTAAAACTATCAGGGGTGAAATAACGCCCAGGACCTTGTTGATAATATTGTTGCTGTGCATTATAGGTTTCAATCGCTTGTCCTACAAGCTGTAACCAATTGCCGACCGCATTTTGTACATTAAATGGGAGTTCGTTTGCTATCACATTTCCAAGTAATTCACCAACAACGATAAACAACTCGGGATTTACATTTTGAAAGTCCATGTTATCACCACATCTTTATCATTTTCTCTACTTAGTTAAGATTACTTTATGATAAGAAGTGATCACATATGACTACTCACCCTCATTCTTTTTAAAACCGTTTCGTTTATTCAACCCCTAGTCGATTTAAAATATTTAAAAATGGTTCAATCTCTTTTTCACTTTCAAGTTTGACACCTGAACGATAAAACGTGACTGAAGGCGTCTCACTGATTTGAGCGTTTTGCTTCAACATTAGCTTTTCTAAGTGTGAAATTGTTCCTTTACTTCCATCAATAAGTTGAACCTCAGAAGAAAAAATCTTTTTAAATGAGTCTCGAAATAATGGAAAATGCGTACATCCTAAAACAACCGCTCCATACGTTTGAATGTCATAGTCATGAAGGGCCTGTTTTAAATACGGAAGAATCACCTCATCTGAAAATTGATCCGATTCAGCAAAACGGACCAAATCAGCTAACGGTAATAAATCGGTCTGATGATGTATATCTAACGTCGCAATCAGTTTCTTTAGCTTTTCTTCTTTTAGTGTGAGCGGTGTGGCAGTTACTAAAACACGTTGATCTTTATTGGAAACACACTCAATTGCCGGCTTCACCGCAGGTTCCATCCCGATAATTGGAATCTCATACATTTGTCGAAGTTCTGCCACCGCAATACTTGTCGCCGTATTACAAGCAATGACAATCATTTCTGCTCCTTCTTCAACTAAAAAATTAATCGCACGAAGCACATAGTCTCGAACTTCTTCTTTAGGTTTAGGCCCATAAGGGGCATGTAATGTATCTGCATAATATAAATATTCATGATTTGGCAAACGTTTCAGCGCTTCACTTAAAACCGTTAATCCACCAATTCCTGAATCAAAAAAACCAATTCTCATATTGACCTCCAAAACTTTTATCTAGATAAAAGTTTTTATAAAAAATAATTCTGATGTATGAGAATTATATCATGAAATCCTTTTGTTTGACTACCTATGAAAATAACGTAATCACAAACCGCTTCATGAATTTCAAATCACGAGGTCATCATTCATTTCTTCATGAAGTTTTTGCCTTTATTCATCTCTACGTTTTTCTTGATTCTAACGTCAGATTTTTATCTTTTAATCATCTTTTACTTGATGCTTCTTTGTTAACGATCTTTTCATCTTATTCTTTACTAAACTCTAGGTGCTTCACGATACTTGGAATTTTCTTTTTAGCTTGTTCAATCGCCTTTTGTCTTTCTTCTTCTGTTTCCCCTGTTCCATCCGCTAATAACTCTTCAAACTTTTTAATCCCCATAAACTTCATAATATCCTCGATGTATCTTAATCCTTTATTTAAAATGGGATTCATCATCCACATAACATTAGCCCCTGATGATTGGACATAAACAACGGTTCTTGGTTTATCATTTAACAATCCTTTTGGCATCGATAAAAGGCCATCAAACGTAATCGTTCTTCCGACTTGAACAATACAATCAATGTATTCTTTTAAAGGAGCGGGAAAAGATAAACTCCACATCGGAGCCGCAATCACAATCACATCAGCTTCTTTAAATTGATCGCATAGCTTCACAATTTGGTGAACTTCTTTTTGTTCTTTTGGCGGTAGTTGTTCTAACGCTTCTTGGTGAATCATGCAGTTTCTTGACTCAAAATATTGATACTCTAATCTTGGAATATGTTCTTGATATAAATCTAATTCTTCTAGATGAAACTCGGGATAAACGGATTGAATTTCATTCACTAACGCACGACCAACAGTTCGACAAGTTGATTGTGTCTCAGGCTTAGAGTTTACAGTGATATACAGTAGTTTTTTCATGGTCACACCTCTACTTAATGATTGAATAAGTTACGTTAGCTAGTATGACCCACACTGCTTTATTTATGTCATTTGAATCAGCTCTCTCTTTTAATTAAGTCTTATTAAAACAAAAAATGAGATCTTTTTGATCTCATTTTTTAGGCTAAATTTCACTTCATTGTTTAACTCTCACTTATTGAAACTAGCTTCATCGTTTAGCAAAATGAAGCGTTATCTTGTTATGACTAAAAGAAATCATGACTGATGACGTCTTCTTAAAATTCGCCAGTCTAATTCGCCTTTATCAAGTGCGTTGACAAAAATTTCTGCTGACGCTAAATTCGTTGCAATTGGGACATAGTGAACATCACATAAACGAATTAAGGCTTGAATATCTGTTTCATGTGGCTGCGGCGTTAATGGGTCACGTAAGAAAATCACTAAATCAATATCTTCTGTTACGATCATCGCTCCAATTTGTTGATCACCGCCAAGCGGTCCTGATGCCAACTTACTCACTTTTAACTTCGTTCCAGCTTCAATTCGAGATCCCGTTGTTCCAGTCGTATATAATTCATGTTTTTTTAAAATGCGTTCATAAGCATAACAAAAATTAACCATTTGGTCTTTCATTCGATCGTGTGCAATTAGTGCAACATTTAATTTCAACATTTTCACCCTCGTTTCATTTTATCTTGTGACGGATTCTTGCGTCTTATTTCTTTTTCAACTAACAGTTGATCAAATTAAAGGTTTAATTCCCACTTTTCAATGGTCATTTCCACTTCCTCATCACTGATAAACTCAATGCCTTGAGCATCTAAACTTGAGTAAACCGTTGAAGTCATCGCATGAGCTCCGTTTTGAGCAAACAACTCGACTGAATAAGTATCCATAAGTAAACGGAGTGATAACTTACCATCGATTAATGAAACAGGCATTTCTCGATAGTTAAGACCTTCAATTCCGCTTCCACTTTGACGACGATCAAAGCTTAGGACCTCACGATCTTTTTCATAAAGGATTGTCGTTTCTTGTCCTTGACCTTTCATGACTTTTATTTCAAAACGCTTCGCTTGTTTTAAGTCAATGACCATTTCCATATCTAGATGACGACCTTCAATTCCCGCTAATGTTTTATGACCGTTAACAATCACCGAATCATGTCTAATATGCCCTGTTCGATACTTGTTAATTTCACGAACTGGCCATTGATACATCACATCGCCTTTAATCGTTAGCTCGCGTGGAATGGTCATTGATGTGACCCATCCGTATTGATCCGTTGGCATATTTTGATGCCAAGATTGCATCCATGCAATCATAATACGTCGACCATCTAAGCTTTCAGTCGTTTGTGGCGCATAAAAATCTAATCCATAATCAATCTCTTCCATGACACGACGCTCAAAATGAGCCGTCTCATAATTTAAATGTCCTAAACAATAAACCGTTGTGTTTGTATTTTTATGTCTGAATTCTTCAACTGGCACCCCTTGTGGTGACATAATTAAAACATCTTCTCCATCTAAATGAAAAAGATCTGGACATTCCCACATGTATCCAAATTCATGATTACTTTCTCCGACTAAACCGACATACGTCCAATCCATTAAATTTTCAGAACGATATAACAGCACTCGTGCACTATTTTCATCACTCTTACTTCCAAGCACACAATAATATGTTCCATCTTTTTTCCATATTTTCGGATCACGGAAGTCCGTTAAACTTGAACGCTCTGGCATTTGTTCAGTCTTAATGACAGGATTATGTTGATACTTTTGATAGTTAATACCATCTCCAACTGCTAAACATTGAACTTGACGAACAAACGATTCGTCTTCAGGATTTGGATTCGTATGGCCTGTATACATTAAAATGTGTTTTCCATCGACTTCTAAGGCACTTCCTGAAAAACACCCACCTGTCTCATACGATTGATCCGGTGCCATTGCAACAGGTAAGTACTCCCACTTAATTAAATCTCGGCTTTTGACATGTCCCCAGTGCATCGGTCCCCACTTCACATCATATGGGAAATATTGATAAAACAAATGATACTCGCCTTGATAAACAGAAAAACCATTTGGATCATTCATCCAACCCACTTCTGGCATATGATGAAATCTATTTCTTTCCTTTAACGAGATAATTTCATCTTTTTTACTTGCAACATATTCTCGTGCCTTTTTTAATTCATCACTTGTTTGTTGTAATAACTGTTCGTTTGAAACAACCATTCTCATTTACACCCCTTTTTTAATTCCCTCAAAATCAAAACTACTCTCTTAAGTAAAGCGTTTTAGATACCACTCTATCATATAAAAGATTCTTAATTTTAGCAACTTTTTTATTAAATTTTTATCTTTTTTTACCAATCTTCTAGATGAATGATGTACATCTTCTTATTTATAGCCGTTTAATTTTATTAATAAGTAGTTACCATCCTTTTGAACTATTTAAATCTTTTGATTAAATGTTTATTCATAACACATGACTTTAAAACCGATGGATGGTGTTTTAAATTCTCCAATCTCTTTGAAACCCACCTTTTCATACGTTTTAATCGCTCGGATATTAAAATTAGCAACAGTTAATCTAAACTTTTCACTCTTAAACTGTTTTTTGGCATGTTTCATTCCAATCTTAACAAAACTTGGTCCATATCCTCTGCCACATAACATGGGATTCATTCCTAAGCCAATATCCGTGTAGGTTTGATCATCGTAAAATCCCTTTACTTTTCCAACTGATACTTGAGCCGATGTTCCATAACAGTAGAACCCAACAATTTGTTCACTAGGACTAATGACAGTATAGTATTGATCATGTAAAAACTCTTCGACACATTCCTGTGGTCCATCGAGGTTATACCAATCATACGGTTCGGTATATTGCCAAAACGAAATTTTCATCGCATCCTCTTCTTGCATTTTTCGTATTTTTAACTTCATTATCTCACTCCGTTTCATAAAAAAATCCAGTGATAAGATGATTCTTACACTGGATTATATGAAAAGATGTTACGTCGCATTAAACGAAACGGATGAATTTTAAAATTGTTTCAATCCGTTATTCATATTTACGTTATCTAAATCAGTTTATTAAAGAGTTGAAAGCAAAAACTTTTTCATTCTAAACAACGGTTTTAATAAAAATCTTATGACTAAAATTACTTTCGTTGAATTTTTTTTGCTTACTTCACTTTTTAACATCCCCATCAGTTTTAAAAACTGACTGATTGCAATTATCGGTTATCTACTTTTTCTGGATATAAATCATGATTCATTAAGCGGTACGCTGCCATTTCCTCATACTTCGTTCCTTTACGTCCATAGTTACAATAAGGATCGATACTAATTCCTCCACGTGGAGTAAATTTCCCCCAAACTTCAATATATTTAGGATCCATTAATTTAATTAAATCTTTCATAATAATATTCATGCAATCTTCATGAAAATCTCCGTGATTACGGAAGCTAAATAAATAAAGTTTTAACGATTTACTTTCCACCATTTTTTCTCCCGGAATGTATGAAATATAAATCGTTGCAAAGTCTGGTTGCCCAGTAATTGGACAAAGACTTGTAAATTCTGGACAATTAAATTTAACAAAGTAATCATTATTCGGATGCTTATTATCAAATACTTCTAAAATATCTGGGTCATACGAATAAGTATAGGTTGTTCCTTGATTTCCTAATAAAGTTACTGTTTTTAACTCATCTTGTGTGCGTCCTGCCATGTGATTAGTTCTCTCCTTTTTTAGCTAAATAGTTTTCAAGTCCACGTTGTCTTAAATGACACGCTGGACACGTTCCACAACCGTCACCTTTAATGCCGTTGTAGCAAGTTAGCGTGTGCTCGCGAATATAATCAAGTTTTCCAAGAGCATCACTCATTTCCCATGTTTGAGCTTTATCAAGCCACATTAAAGGGGTATGAATGACAAAGTCATAATCCATGCTTAAGTTTAATGTGACATTTAACGATTTAATAAACACATCACGACAATCTGGATAACCAGAAAAATCAGTTTCACAAACGCCTGTGACCAGATGGCGTGCCCCTTTGACTTTCGCTAACACACCTGCAAAGGTTAAAAATAACATATTTCTTCCTTCTACAAAGGTCGAAGGTAATCCACCGTTTTCTCCTTCTTTAATTTCGATGTCATCACGTGTTAATGCATTAGGCGCTAATTGATTAAGAAGAGCCATATCTAAAATATGATGCTCCACACCAAACTCTTCACAAATCGCTTTTGCACAATCTAATTCATGACGATGGCGCTGATTATAATCAAACGTCACCGCAATCACTTCATCGAATTGTTCCATAGCCCAAAATAAACATGTGGTTGAATCTTGACCCCCACTAAAAACGACGACTGCTTTTTTATTCATCTTCATCACTCCTTATTTCATTAATAGAAGCATTTCTTGTCTTAAATTTGAATCTGTTTCAATTCGCTTCCCTTTATAAGTTACGGTTGTGGTCGATGAGTTTGGTTTTTTAATGCCTCTTGAAGTCATACAACTATGCTCACCTTGAATGAGAACAATAATTGCATCACTTTCTGTAATTTTTTCAACAATTTCGGCAATTTGCTCACCGATACGCTCTTGAAGTTGAAGTCGACGACCAACCATATCCGCGATCCTTGCCATCTTACTTAAACCAATAATTTTTTCTTTTGGTAAGTAAGCCACACTCACTTTCATGTTATACATTAAGGCTAAATGATGCTCGCAGTAGCTGAAAATCGGAATGTCTCGAACAATGACAAAGTTATGATCCGACTGTTCGTCTGAAATTTCTTCTTCAAACGTTGTTCCGTACAAACTAGCGATTTCATCATTTGTTAATGTCATCCCAGCAAATACTTCTTCATACATTTTCGCTACTCGTTTAGGTGTCTCTTTTAATCCCTCACGATCCGGATCATCGCCTAGTGCGATTAAAATCTCACGAATACATGACTCAATCTTTTTAGTATCAATTTGACGATTCATCTTAAACTCCTCGCATTTCTTTTGGCCAAATATATTTGTGTAACTGCAATTGTAAACGAACATCATTTAAACAATGCTCTTTCATAAATTCAACAATCTCTTTTGGCTCGATGTTATCCGTGACAGGACTGAAATAAACTTGACATCGATCAATTAAATCATAACTTTTCATGATTGATAATGCCGTGTGTAAATCTTCTGGTGCGGCGATGACAAATTTATAAACATCGTTTTGATCCACGGCCTTTAAATTTTCATGACACATCCTTGAACTCATTTTACTAGCTGGACATTTATAATCTAAAATAAAATGTAGCGAACGATTTTGATATTTTTCTTTTAACGCCGTAATATCAACTGATCCGTTTGTTTCAATGTGAACGACTAACTCCTGATCTTCAAGAAGCGCATCTAGTAATAATTCAATATTGGGCTGAATTAAAGGCTCTCCTCCCGTTAGTGTCACATTTTTAACATTCGTTTGTTTAATGTAACGATAAATCTCTTCAACACTCATTTGCTTAACGTTTGACGTTCCATCCCAAGAATAAACCGTGTCACACCAACTGCATCTTAAGTTACAGTGAGAAAAACGAATAAACGTTGCTAACTCACCCGATGTTGGGCCTTCCCCATCAATCGAGACAAACGTTTCAATAATATTAAACATTACATCGCCTCCCTGTAAGTGCAGCTATTCGTTGGAGTCTCATATAACTCAACCTCTGTGACAGGAACTCCACGCTTTTTAATTTCATGATAAATATGACGTGACATTTCTTCTGCTGTTGGACGATATGGAACCATGAAGATATCAAATAATTTTCCCGATTCATTTAATTTATTGACCACGCGACGTCCTTCTTCATTATCTTCGATCACTAACTTATGATCAAATAAGTCATGAATTTCTTTTAAAACAGCTTTGACATTCGAAAAGTCAGTCACCATTCCACGTAATTGCCCCTCTTCATGTAACGTTTCACTAGAGACCTTAACAACTAATCGATAGCGATGACCATGAATATTATTACACTTTCCTTCATACCCACTTAAGTAATGAGCCATATCAAATTGAATTTCACTTTTTAACGTAAACATACTTATTTCCTCCCTACAAAAAAAGCTTCTTTTATGAACATCACTAGACATACACAAAAGAAGCTTTTCTTTAGCAATAAAAAAAGGCGCAAAGGCGCCAATAGTTTCTTTATCTATACGAGCCTAGTTTTATTTAAAGACAGGATGGTCTGAATGAACTGTCTGATTCAACTTATAACTTTTATACCACAAATAGAATAAATTAGCAAGCCTATCTTCAAACAAAATTCTACATTTCTCTTATAACTATAAAAAAGGAGGTTCTTTCGAACC
>artificially_reared_2__coassemble_1209_pt1 | contig 9983 bp, 9 predicted proteins | sample artificially_reared_2__metabat2_low_PE_015 | metagenome-assembled genome bin artificially_reared_2 | reverse complement strand
ATTTGTCACAGGATAAAAATAACGGTTCCCCACTCACAATATCCACGTAAATGCCCTCTTCAAAATGTTGATCATACTCATTTTCAAAGGGGCGCTCTGTGGCATTATGTTGAGTGACCTCATACTGTAACGGTGTTAACGTTTGTTTTAAAATAGCATCCGCTGGTTTTTCGTATTTGTTCATAAATAAACCTCCTTATCAGATAAAAAATTTAATTATTTTAAATTGAAATCATTATCACGATGAACTTCTCTTTAACTCAATGAAACTAAATCATCATGTTAATGCTTTATAAGACGTTTTATTTCCTTAGTTATTATAGGCTTTATTGTGAAAATCTATCACTCATGAAGTTTTAGATGTCATCCTAATTTCATTTTAATAGAACCTACTAAAAAAACTTGCATGTTTGTGCAAGTTTTTTTGTGATTTAAAAACGTCTGGATGCTCCACCACCACCTGAGCGTCCCCCTCCTCCTGAACTTCTTGAATTGCCTGAAAGGGAAGAAGATGACACACTTGATGTTTGTCCGATAAAGTTCATTAAAAGAAGTAAAGACTCCGCAAAACTTAGTCCCATGAATCTACAAACGGTGAAGTAAATGACAAATCCAATGACAGCAGTTAACGTTAATGTATTAAAAGAAGTATGGTCATCTTCCGCTACGTCCACATCAATCCCTGAAACACTACCATTAAATACATCCTCATATCCATACTCGGTTTGAATGGCAACTATCACTTGATCAAAAATATCACGAATCGCGAGTGAATAATTACCGTCCGCTAATAGTTCCATGGATTGATCAAGAATTCTTCCAACTTTTCCATCAGGTAAAGCTCCTTCTAATCCGTAACCCACTTCAATTCGTATTTCTCGATCCTCTGTTGCCAGTAAGATGAGAACGCCATTATCGTAGTCTGAATTTCCTATCTTCATTTTCTCAAACTGTTCAACAGCATAGGTTTCAATGGGGACGCCATCCAACGTTGGAATGATGACAACAGCTACTTGGGGTTTTTGCTCTGTTTTTTCAAAGAGATGATTGATTTGTATGATGTGCTGCTTGACTTCACTTGATAAAACGGAGCTCTTATCGGTGACATAGTAATTGCTATCAGGATTAACCGTTGCAAAAACATCAAGACTAATCGCACCTAAAACACTGATCAAACATAAAGTAGCAGATAAAATAAGTTTTTTAATCCATTTCTTTTTTCTCAAAATTAAAAACCTCTCTTTTTATCTAATGAAAAAAGGTTACATGAAGCAACCTTTTTTCATTAATTGTTGAAGTCGACTTTTGGAGCTTCTTCGGCTCCCGCTTGCGCTGTAAATTGTTCACGTTTTTCAATCCCCATCATGCTTGCTACTAAATTAGTTGGGAACTTACGGATTTTAGCGTTGAAGTTTTGTACAGCAGTATTGTAGCGACTACGCTCTGTGGCGACACGATTTTCTGTTCCTGCTAATTCATCCATTAAAGCCGTCACTTGTGTATCAGCTTTTAATTCAGGATAGTTTTCTACCACTACTAGTAAACGTGATAAAGCTCCTTCTAGTTCAGATGAAGCTTCAACTTTATCATCAATCGTTGTGGCACCTGCTAACTTCGAACGAGCCTCTGCAATTGAAGTAAAAACTTCTGTTTCATGGGTCATATATCCCTTAGTTGCATTCACTAAATTCGGAATTAAGTCAAATCGGCGCTGTAACTGGATTTCAACATTCGAATACTGCGTGTCTACCGCTTCCTCTAGGGACACGATTCCATTATAAGAGCTGATGAACCAGCCAGCGATTAATGCAATCACAGCAAATATCCCAACTAAGATCGTTGTTGTTTTCTTCATAATCTAATACCTCCCTATCTTCCATTTTAATTGAATAAATTATACCACTATTTTTCCCCACTCTCATAAAAAAATAACCGTTTTCTAAACTTTTTTTGCTTGATTAGAATGTTTTATTCAAAGAACTTTTAATATATCTTATTGCAAGACACCTAGTTATGATCCTACATCTATATAAAGATTTTAGTCATTTTCACAGGAACTTTTCCTATTTATATCTAAAGGAGCAAGCAATAAAAAAATCCTATGAATCAAGTTTTCGTAGGATTTTTAGTACTTATCTTGAAATTTCTACCTCTGATAAGACAAGACGGGCAATATTATAGGCCATATACATATCACTTTCATCGTGATTAGTTAATAAAATAACGGTTACTTTATCTTCTTGGTGGCGTAAAAACATCGAATGCCAACCAATTAAATTTCCAGTATGAGAAATGGTATTTTCAACACCACTACTTACAAACCATCCGTAACCATAAGGCTTATTCCCAACCTTTGAATAGGCTTGTGTCATGAGATCGTAACTTGCTTTTGAAATGAGAGTGTTATTTTTTAAGGCACGATCATATTTATATAAATCCATCGCTGTCGAATGCATGCCACCTGATGCATAACCAAATGAAGGATGTAAGACGATAGCTTCAGAATTTTCAGAGATATTTTCAGTATATGCAGTTGCTAACATTTCTAACGGTTCATTAGAGATATTTAATCCTGAATGTGTCATACCAGTAGGTTCTAAAATATGTTCTTGAAGATACGCTTCGTAAGGTTGACCACTTACTTTTTCAATGATCGCGCCTAAAACGTCATAGCCTAAATTAGAATAAATCGAGTAAGTTCCTGGTTCTTCGTAATATAGATTCGAAGTTCTAAAAGCAGGCACAATCATTTCATCTACCGTTGTGACTTTACTATAGTTGGTTAAATCATCACCACAGTAAAGACCTGATGTATGAGTTAGTAATTGATGAATCGTTATTTGATCCGCATGTGGCATATCAGGAAAATATAAATCAATGGTTTGATCGAGTGTTAATTTTCCCGCTTCGACTAATTGCAAAATACTAACAGCAACAAAAGATTTTGAAACAGATGCAATATGAAATTGATGATTGACCGACATTTCTTCACTTTGCGCCACATTGGCTAATCCGTATCCTTTTAATAAAATAATTTCACCTTCCGATGCGACTAAGGTCACGCCGTTAAATGCTTGATCAACTAAATAAGCATCAATGGACTCTGCTAACGTTGGGTACGTTAAAGAGACCGTTTCAGTGATGACTTCATCAATCGCCTCATTCTCGTTTGATTCGACTGATTGATTGTTTAGCTTTGGAATCATATTTAACTGTTTCGATTGAATCCCACATCCCACTAAAAGAAGAGTCATTAAACCAATTAAATTAAACTTTATTTTCATAAATCCTCCCAATATTAACAAAATTGATCCACTGTTTTATCCTTTATTTACTGTAGCATAATTTTCCTTAAAAAACTTTATTTTTCGACAAAAAACTCAAAATGTTATGTATACAAGGTGTGATGCAATTTTCATGGCAAAGCTCTGATGACATCCATTCATTGAAATTTAAACTTTAATTTCATTATGGGCATTTTCTTTAACTTCTACACTTAGTTAATTCTTTTAAATATAAGATGAATCATTAAAAACATATAGGTTCGTTCTTTATTAGTCTATGAAACATAAAATGAGGTTATTCTAATGAGGGCATAAAAAAAGAGGTTTTGATAACCTCTTTTATAGACAGGGACGAATGACTTCTATGAGTTTGAATACTTGATCTTCATACTCATATTTACAAATCGTGCAATTTGGAAAGCCACCTTCACTCATAATTTGTTGCACCTTTTCCTCACTAACCCAATTTCTCATAAAATGAAAGCAAGCTCCCCCGTGAGACACTGCCAAAACTGTATGATGATCGTCTTTTTCCATGATCTCCGTACACGTCTTTTTCATGCGCTTTTTCACTTCTTCTTGGGATTCCCCTCCATAAGGTACAAAAAAGGTTGCATAACCCCCAGGTGTTTTGGGGTTTAAATCTTCACTTTCTCCTTCAAATGTTCCAAAATTCATTTCTTTTAATCCTTTAAGTCTCAAATAAGTAACCCCTTCCCCAATCGCAAATTCTAATGTATCACAAGCTCGTTCAGCGGTTGAACTATAAAAATGATCAAATGATACATCCTTTAAATAGTCCCCAGCCATTTTAGCTTGTTCAATTCCTCGTTCAGTTAATGGTGAATCGCAAGCTCCTTGAATTTTTCGACGTAAATTAAATAACGTTTGTCCATGACGCATTAAATAAAATGTTTTTTTCATCCAAATCCCTCCAATCATTCATTACTTTTATTGTAGCTGATGGAGCACACTCCAAGTCAAGCGGTTTCACCAAAAAAATTCTATGATATTTGGTGTTGCTGATTACGCAACACCTTTTTTCATGACATAAAAAACGAGACGTCAAGTCTCTGTCCTGGTACATTGTTATTAGCAAAGGAATTCTCTCGTACAAACCGAATCATTGTCAAAAGTGGGGGATTTTATTTGATTCAAAATTTAACTAAACCTAAAATTAAAATCCTAGCAGTGTAGCTACTAGGATTTTAATTTAGTTTTTTATTGTAATAGGTTACTATTTAATCAGTAATACGATTTGATAAAGTTCCTCTTTTCAAAGCAGAAACAGAAATATTTATCAGTCTTAGTTCGATTACTTTCACACTAAAAAGGCGATTTAGGGGGTTAGACGGCTAGTGAAATGACTTGTTCCCAAGGTAAATTTCCTTGTCCAAAATGTCCATAAGCCGCTGTTTGTTTAAAGATGGGTTGTCTTAATTGTAACATTTCAATAATGCCTTGTGGGTGAAGCTTAAAATTCTTTTTAATGATTTCGACTAATTCTTCATTTGAAACTTTCGCTGTTCCAAAATCTTCAACTAAGATCGAAGTTGGTTCAGCCACACCAATAGCGTATGATAATTGGATTTCACATTTTTCTGCTAACCCATTCGCCACAATATTTTTGGCAATGAAACGGGCCATATAAGCTGCTGAACGATCCACTTTTGTTGAATCTTTTCCTGAAAATGCTCCACCTCCATGACGAGCATATCCGCCATATGTATCAACAATGATTTTGCGTCCAGTTAACCCCGCATCTCCGTCAGGGCCACCGATCACAAATCGTCCAGTAGGGTTAATAAAAATACGTGTTTTCTCATCCATTAATGCTTGTTCAATAATGGGTTCGATAACATGTACTTTTAAGTCTGAAACAATTTGAGCATGTGTGACAGCTTCATCATGTTGCGTTGAAATCACAATTGTATCGACACGTATAGGCTCATTCGCTTCATTATACTCTACTGTCACCTGTGTTTTACCATCAGGTCGTAAGTAAGGTAAGGTTTGATTTTTACGAACTTCACTTAACCTCTTCGCCAGCTTATGAGCTAACGAAATCGGTAAGGGCATTAATTCTTCCGTTTCACGACAAGCATAACCAAACATTAACCCTTGATCTCCAGCTCCAATGATGGCTTCTTCCTCTTCATTTTCACGTGCTTCTAAAGATGTATCGACTCCTTGTGCGATATCTGGTGATTGAGCATTTAATTCAATCATCACACGACACTGATCAGCATCTAAGCCCACTTCTTTGGCCGTATAACCAATTTCACGAATGGTTTGGCGAACAATTGCTTCAAAGTCAACTTTAGCATCTGTTGTAATTTCTCCTGTCACTAACACTAAATCTTTTGATGCAACCGTTTCACAAGCAACGCGCGCCATGGGGTCTTGTGCTAACACCGCATCTAAGATTGCATCTGAAATCTGATCACAAACTTTATCTGGATGCCCCTCTGTTACTGATTCTGATGTGAATAATTTACGTTGTTTCATAATCTCTTCTCCTACCTATCTTATTTCTATTTATTTTACTGCCACTAATAAGGCTAATTCTCTTAAGACTTTACAAGCCACAATGGTTGACACATTCGTTTGGTCATAATGAGGACTTAATTCGACTAAATCAGCTCCCACTACTTCAATCGTTGACTCTTTAATGACTTCAAAAACTGTTTCCAATTCTTTATACGTAATGCCACCAGGTTCTGGCGTTCCCGTTCCAGGGAAGATGGATGGATCTAGAATATCTAAATCAATCGTAATATAAACTTTTTTCCCTGCTAATTGTGCCACGATATCTTTCACACTATGAACTGTAAATGGCTCCATATAAGTATGCTGTTCTTTTAATGCAAAATCAAATTCTTGTTTCATTCCCGAACGAATCCCAAACTGATAAATTCGATGGTCGCCTAGTAAATCCCAACAACGGCGAATGACTGTGGCATGCGATAATTTTTCGTGATGATATGTATCTCGTAAATCGGTATGCGCATCAAAATGTAAAAGGTGTACATCAGGATGCTTTTTAATAAGTGCTTCAATAACTGGTAAGGTTACTAAATGCTCGCCACCAATCATTAACGGTTTTTTATCATCTTGAATAATTTGTGAAGCAACTTCGTTTATTTCAGATAAAATTTTAACCGTATTTCCGTTTGATAAAGAGACATCTCCTGCATCACAGATTAAAAACTCTTCTAAATCTAAATCCAGTCTTGGACTATACGTTTCGATTCCATCTGATTCAAGACGCATTTGACTTGCTGCAAAACGTGTTCCTGGTCGATAAGAAGTTGTTCCATCAAATGGCGCACCGAATACGATGACGTTTGCTTCTTCATAAGACGAATCCATTGCTAAAAACTGAGCCGCATTAGTTAGATGATTTTGCATCTTCAAGCATCTCCTTTACATACGTTGGTAACATAAACGATCCCACATGAAGATCTGTGTTATAGTATTTTGTCTTTAATCCTAATGCTTGCCATTCATTGAATTTAGCATCTTGAACCGGATCAAATGTTTTTGAAGCAAATCCAAATAACCAATGTCCCGATGGATACGTTGGGATATGGGCTTGATAGACTTTTGCAATTGGGAAAATGCGGTTAATCTTTTCATGTGCACGTTTCATTTCATGTGCATTTTGATTGAAATAGGGACTTTCATTTTGGTTGACTAAAATTCCATCTTTTGAAAGGATACGGTAGCAATTTTCATAGAATACAGTTGAGAATAATCCTTCTCCTGGTCCAATTGGATCGGTTGAATCCACAATAATTAAATCGTAGCTTTCATCGTGAGCATTCGCTACCCAAGCAACCCCATCTTCAAAATATAAATGAATACGTTCATCTTCTTCTAATTTAGAAGCTGTAATAGGTAAAAATTCTAATGAAGCACGAACGACTAATTCATCAATTTCAACCATATCAATGCGTTTGATATGAGGATAACGTGATAATTCACGAGCTGTCCCCCCATCACCACCACCAATGATTAAAACATTTTTAATGTCTGGATTCACACACATTGGCGTATGAACAATGCTATCATGATAAATAAATTCGTCTTTTTCATTTACCATCATTAATCCATCTAACGTTAAAAACTTTCCAAACTCTTGACTTTCAAACACATCTACTTGTTGAAAGTCTGATTTTTTTGAATATAACTGCTTATCGACTTTAATTGAAAAACGTACGTTTTCTGTCCACTCTTCTGTATACCAAAATTCCATCATAATCTCTCCTTTTATTGATTAAACAGCTTTTGCTTCAACTGGTTTATGTGTAATTAATCCTAACTCCTCTTTGCTATGTTTTTGAATTTTTGACGTTAAACCACGTGGGATTTCAATCGATTCACTAAACTCTGATTTTAAAATCGTTTCTAAATGTTCAAAGCTTTTCCATGGATCAATATCCCCACATGTGAAAAAGTCAGCTGATGCGAATCCATATTCCGGCCAAGTATGAATGGTTAAGTGTGATTCAGCTACAATGACAGCTCCACTCACTCCCCATGGATTAAAGTGGTGGAAAACTGAATCCACAATGGTTGCTTTTGCTTCTAATGCCGCTTCATTCATTGATTGTTCAATGAATTCAGGATTTTTTAATACGTCTGAATCACAATTGTAGTATTCTACTAAAATATGACGTCCTAATGTTTCAACTTTATGCATAGTTAACACTCCTTTATCTTAAGAGAGATTGTTTTCTTTAATCACTAATAACTGTTTTAGTTCGTTATCAACATTATCTGTTAAAAAAGCATGACTTTGTTTTAAGTGCTTTAATGAAATAATGACTTCTGATGTAATTCGCTCACCTGGAGCCACAATTGGAATACCCGGAGGATAAGCTAAAATAGATTCTCCCGATAATCTCCCGACGGCCTCTTCAAGTGGCACTAGTTCTTTTTCGCAAAAATAGGCCTCACGCGGTGATAATCCAACTTGAGGATGACTCACGAGTTTAAATGGCGTCGATTCAATCTTTGATTTTTTATACGATTGATTTGCAATTTCTTTAAACGCGTGGATTAAACGATTAATATGTTTTAACTGATCACCTAAGCTGATGATAGCTAAGACGTTATTAAAATCAGGCATCTCCAATTGGATATTGTATTTTTTCCACATGATGTCATAGACCTCAAATCCCGTTAATCCTAATCCTTGAACATTTACCCCTAATTTAGTCACATCATAAGACTGGTGATAAACACCTATCGGTTCAATGGTATATAGGCCAGGAATTTGATTAATTTTATATCGAGCATACTCACTCAAATAAATTGTTTTCGATAATTGTTCATAACCATTTAACACTAAGTTTTGGCGTGCTCCATCTAAACTACTCATGAGTAAGTAAGAGCATGATGTGGATTGTAACATATTAATCACTTGTTGAACTTTTTTAATATCCACTCGTTTTTTATTCACAAGTAAGGCTGATGCTTGTGTTAACGCTCCTCCGGTTTTATGAAGGCTCACACATGAGACATCTGCCCCTAACTCCATTCCTGAGGGTGGCAAATCAGGGTGAAATGGAAAATGAGCTCCATGTGCTTCATCCACTAAAACAAGAACGTGACGCTCATGACAAACCTTAATAATTTGCTCTAAATCTGTGACAAAACCATAATAAGTTGGATTTAATAAAAAGACAGCTTTAATACTTGAATCTTGATCAAGCATCGCTTCAATCACAGATGGTTTCACATTACAAGCAATTCCTTCTTGTTGAAGTAATTCAGTTTGCAAATAAATAGGTGTTGCACCGCATAAAATCAAACCATTTAATGCTGATTTATGAATATTTCTCGGTAGCAATACTTTATCGTTCGGTCCTAATACTGACATTAGCATACAGTGAATCGCCGATGTCGTTCCATTTGTCATGAAAAAGGCAGCATCTGCATGATAAGCATCCGCTAACAATTCCTGTGCTTCTTTAATTACGCCTTTAGCATTTGAAACATGATCAAGCAATGGAAGGGAATTAACATCCATTCTCATGAGATCATGTCCAAAATATTGATTTAACACCTTTACTCCCTGTCCGCGTTTATGGCCAGGAACATCAAAAGCTGCAATATCTTGAAGGCTATAGTCTTTTAACGCCGCTAAAAGTGGTAGGTCACGATGTTTTTCTAATCGATTACTATCTATGACTGAGACAGATGGTTCGTTTAAATCCATACATTTTAAATGACTCACCTTATTCTCCTCCTTTCTATGCAAAGAGATTCATTCCTCTTCCAGTTACTAATATAAGACTGTTTGTTTAGTATTTATAAACTTTTTGGGTAAAAAAAAGATTTTTTAGCTAAAAACATAAAATAAACTCTTTCATTTTTTGCTTTATCACACAAAAATCCACAACAAAAAAATAAGATAAAACCCTTAATTTCCTATAAATGGATTTTAATTCATCTTTTTTCGCCCTGTTAGCTGATTGCCAGCACAACATCGATTATAATAGTACACTTTTTCTCCTTTATCAATACCTTTTTAGCAAAAAATATAAAAATTTAATTTTTTTTAACCTTTTGTTTGGTATTACTAAACTAAACTTACTTTAATCAATCCAGAAGTTTAATTTATATAAACTAACAAAAAGGGGCTGTATCAAAATGACTAAAATTTTATAGTCATGGAGCGACATGCTCCTT
>artificially_reared_2__coassemble_1167_pt1 | contig 10398 bp, 7 predicted proteins | sample artificially_reared_2__metabat2_low_PE_015 | metagenome-assembled genome bin artificially_reared_2 | reverse complement strand
CTTAAACCAATGGGAAATTTAACATCTAACTTCTCATACCACTGTTTTTTATATAATTTATTCCAAACAGTGGGCATCATATTAACTAATAATTGTTTTTCATTAGCATAAGGACCATCCACTGATTTTTTTAAATGATCCGGGTATTCCCAATAAAAATCGCAACAAGTTAAATCAGCTTCTTCTTTTATGGCTGTAGTGTACAGTTTTTCAAACATTGTTTCTTCAACATAATCATCACCGTCTACAAATCCAAAATACTCTCCACTCATTTTACCCATTCCAAAGTTTCTGGCATCTGAAAGTCCACCATTTAGCTTTATATATCCAAACACTTTATTCGGATAATTTTGTATGTAGTTATCAATAATTTTTTGAGACTCATCAGGTGAGGAATCATTAACGACAATAATTTCAATATCATCTAATGTTTGATTAACCAACGAATTCAAGCAGCGCTCTAAATATTTTTCAACATTATATACGGGTACAATAACACTAACTTTAGGCATTAATTCACCTCGACCTTCTTTAAATTCTTTCTATTGACGAGGGTATTTAAAAATAATGTAATAGTAATAAATCCTAAATATAAATTGGTAAACATCTCGTCTAATACATGACCACTATAATAAGCAGCTCCTAAACCAACTATAGTAGATAATAATAGCATTAAATTGCTAAAATTAACAACGGTTCTAAATCGTCTTAAAGCATTAACTATTGAAGCTAAAATTAAAATGAGATAAGGAGAGATAAAAAGAACGGCTCCTGTTAATCCCATCGTATAAACTTGACGCCATCCATCTTGTTCTATAATAAATCGTCCTTCACTAAGCGTAGCAAATCCCATTCCTAATAACTTTTCTTCATCATTCATTAAGTTCCACTTATAATCAGAAAATAATTTTTGAAGTTTTCTAGCATCACTTCGCTTTTCAAACGGTTGATTTACAACAAAGTTCCAAAATTGTGGATCAAATTCAATTGGATAGATTTCATCATAATAAATAGATGGGAAGGTCATTAACTGAGTATTTTCTCGTAAAATAGCTATTAATACAGCATTTTTCCCTTCTTCATCTAAATTGCTTTGCAAAGCCTCTAACCGTGTAGACATCTCATTTACGGCATCATTTTTTTCTTCTTCAGATTTTAAATTATTAATTAACTGGGTATTAAATGACTGATACTTTACAGCAGGTGTATACGGATAAATTCCTATTAATAGACAAGTAAGAATACCTAATGACAATAAAAAGTTTAAATTAAACTTTGTCAATCTAATAACAGAGCATCCAATATAGGTTACTAAAGATGCAATTACGATTAATACAGAACCCATTGTTGCCACTCTGGTTCCTACCATCATCATACATAAACAATGAAGAAGAATGAGCAAAAAGATTGGCCATTTTTTTCTTACTTCATATAAAGCTTTAAATAACAAAGGTAAAAGCATAAATAATAATGCACCTAATACATTAGCTGCGTGGTACAGTCCTTTAGACATCAATAACTTAGGATCTTGATACCTCTCATATCCACCTGTAAACCAAGATAAAAAGTTTGCCTGTGTTCTTCCACCATAACTACTGAAAGAAACACTAAATAAATCGGTGATAAAGATAATACTACAAATAATAAATGAAGTCATAATAACAATCTTATTAAAGGTAGTGGTTGTAAAACGAGCTAGATATACACAATACATTAATACAAAAGGCAAGATGAGCATTAAAATATATTTTAACTCTATTTTTAAATCTCTTCTAAACGTATCTGGTAAATTGATATCAAGTGTTCTCATCGTTTTAAAATGCAACAGTGAATAAATAACTAAAACAGTTCCAACGATGAGTGTCATTTTAAATGTTTTATCTTTGTTTTTATCAATAAATAAAAATCCTATGATCGCAAGTACTGGAAGTCCTAGAAAACGAATAACGGTTGATGGAACAATTAGATGATATTGTTTTAAAAAATCATTTAATAGATAATCTAAATCAACAATGGGTTGGATAACTAAAAAAATAAAGACTAAAGAGCAATAAGTTTTTGGACTTTTTAAGATCTTAACTATTTTATCTTTCATATTTTCCCTCCACCAACTCTTTAATTTGAGAAATAATTTTATCATTTTGATACTGATATTGTTTTAATGCAACTTTCATTTTATTTAACGCTATTGGATGACCTATTATGTGCTTCATGGCCTCATAAAAACTTTCATTCTCATTATCTACGACTAATCCAAAATCAGTTTGATTTAATTGTTCTTCAACCCCCGCTACTTTTGTCGCTATAACTGGTGTTTCACAAATTAAAGATTCAAATACAACAGTTGGTAATCCTTCATAGCGAGAAGGTAATAAAAAGCAGTCAGCTAATTTGAAATAAGCAAATGGATTTTCACGATAACCAATTAATCGACACGTCTCTTGACATCCTAGCTCGTTAATTTGCTGTCTTAATGAATCTTCATCCTCACCATGACCTATTATAATAATATTATGCATAAGTCCCTCTTGAATTAAACGCTTATGTATACTTATAAGACGATCGTATCCTTTTTGTGAAACTAGACGTCCGACACTTATAAATGTTAAATATTGATTATTGAATAAATGTAAATCCTCTTCTTGCACCTCTTCTTCGTACTTATTTCGTATTAAGTCACTTTGAATAATATTATGAATCACTAATACTTTTTGTTTAAGATTAAAGACTTCCTCATATGATTTTGCAGCTACTTCAGAAACAGCAACATTAGTGTCAATCGAATTTAAAGTTTTTTTCATGAGTGGCATATGATTTGAAGAAAAATTTTGTTTCTTATAATCTAAATGCACCCAATTTACTTTTTTAGGGCTAGACCCGTTTGCAACAAAAATTGTGCAGAATCCTTCCTTAAATGCAATTTCAACATCATAGTGCCCTAGGTTCATTTTTTTACGCACTTTTTTTATCTTATATCCAATCAATCCTGTTTTCATTATACTCACTAAATATAACTTATTGATTAAATAAGGAATATTTTTTTGTTTTAGCAGTTGACTTAATGATTGATCAATGACTCTAAAGAATTTTGTTCCCTCTATGACGTTAACGCTATCTGGAATGTCTTTTAACATTTCCCCATGTTTGTGTAAAACAAGTAAATCAATGTGATAGTCAGTTTGACTAACTAATTGATCTAATAAATTATTTAAAACACGTGAAACACCGCCTAACGTCATTTCATCTGTCACAAATAAAACTTTTTTTGACACATTTTCACTTCCAATCATTCTATCGCTATACGACTTAAATAGTTGATGATTAATTTGAGTAAACCATCATTCTTAACCACATTTTATAGATGCCCTATTTTCTCATCTTCCCTAGCGATTGTTTAATACTTAAAAGAATGCGTACTAAATCATACCGTCTTTTACTATATAACCATAAAATAAAACGATCTTTAACGACTAACTTTTTGACGTACGAGTTTCTTAACCAAAACGGGAATTTTTTCTTCATAAAATTCACTGCTTGATTGATATAAACATCTCCATTTTCAACGTTTAAATGACGAGAGCATCCATAAAGCATCAAGTTTTTAATATATAAAAACTCTATTTCTACACGATAGTTACTACCGCAGTAATCATCCACTAATTGAAGTGCTCGGTAAATATCCAAACTTTTTTCACAATAAGTATTCATAATAGAGCCTTCTCGTTGAAAGTAATAATAAAATGCTTGATTAACTTTAACTACTTTTTGCGCTTTTGATAAGACAATTGGAATGCATCCTAAGTCTTCATACCAAATACCTAATGGGAATTTTATATCTTCAAATAATGTTTTCTTAAATAGTTTATTACAGGCACTATTATCTATCGTTAATAAAGAGGGTTGCGTTCGAACATTTCCTTCTATAAAATCTCCGCAGGAAATATATACTTTATGCCCATCTTCATAAACATTTTGAATATCACATACAACTAAATCAGCTGATTCGGAAATCGCCTTATGGTACATGATTTCACACATTTTTTCCTCAATCCAATCATCGCTGTCGACAAATAATAAATACTCTCCGTTTGCAAAATTTAATCCGTAATTTCTAGCATCGGCTAATCCACCATTTTTCTTTTGAACAGAGATGACTTTTTCAGGATAATCTAACACAAATTGATTAACGATTTGTTGTGATTGATCAGGACTCCCATCATTTACACAAATAATTTCGATTTCTTGTAGCGTTTGATTCACTAAGGACTTCAAACAACGAGCTAAATACTTCTCTACATTATAAATGGGTACAATAATACTCACTTTCGGCACAATTAATCACCTTCTTATATTTAATCTTTCTTTAACTGACGAATACGATAATAGAACTTTAATCGCTTAGGACTTTCGTAAATCCAATATCGATATTTATCAACTAAGCTTAATTCACGCTTAATTGATTGATAGTATTTATTATTCCTCCAATTCCCAACATTTAATTTTAAGAAATCATAAAATTTATCAATGATCTCATAAGCCATTTTTTTATCTGAAATATAAATCACTTTATGAAGTTCATATTGTATTTGTTTAATCATTAGCATCTCTAATTCACAGGCATACTGTTGTTTTAAGTTCCATTCTTGATAGCTTTTCATGATTTCTTGTAAAGCTAGGATTGTATGTAATATTCGTTCGTCATTAGCACTTGAAACATTATTCATTCGATTAGCTAAGTAATAATAAAGTAATTGGGACTCTATTGCTAATGTTTCACACTTTGCTAAAAGTTTAAGCGTGAAAGTTAAATCTTCACTACGATAGTCTAATGGAAACATAATATGATTATCTTTTAACACCGATGTCTTAATCAACTTATTCCATGGAGCTGGTGTAATTTTAAATAGTAAATCTTTATTTTCTTTAATAGATAGTAAACTATTCGATTCAATGGGTATTTTCATCTCCACTAAATCATTACTATTTTCATAACACTCATAATAATTACAAATAATGACATTAGCTTTCGTTTCAATTGCCTTTTTATATAATGATTTTAAAAAGTCTTCATGAACATAATCATCTGGATCAATAAAAATGACATACTCTCCACATGCCAAACTTAATCCTAAATTTCTAGTCGCACCAACACCTTCGTTTATCTTATCAATGACACGAATTCTAGTATCTTTAGCTTCATACACTTTCATTTTTTCTAACGTTTGATCTTGTGAACCATCATTAATTGCAATAATCTCAAACGCTTCAAATGTTTGATTTAATAAACTTTCAAAGCTTTTATCAATGTAATCTTCAACATTATAAGCAGGAATAATAACACTTATCTTACACATTCTTTTACCTACCTTCTTACAGTTTAGTGATTAGCCCTTTTACGATTAAGTAAATGAGTAGCTCGCTTTACAAACAATTTAAATTCATTAAAGAACATATAATAAATGAATGAATAACTAACTAATGCAATAATTCCCAAGCCTGTTGCCCCAATAAACCAAATCATAAGATGTTGTATCCCATTTGGAAAAACCAATCTCCATAAATAGACTCCAGCAAAAGTAAATCCAAACATGATGACAGTACGAGTGAATACAAACTGATAGTAATTCGATGAAGGTAATCCAAATACTTTAGGATAAACGAGTTGTACGGACATAAAAAAATCTATGATTAAGTGGGTTAAAAAGGTTCCTAATAAAATACCAACAATTCCTAACGGTTTGACTAATAACAAAGAAAGACCTAAATTTGTAATCGCCGATAACAAAGCTATTTTTTTAGTCTCTTTAAATAATCCATTTACATTTCGAACCACTAGTAACGGTTCACGTGAAACTAAATAATAAGTATTCATAGCAAATAAGAAAACCGAAAAGTATGATAAAACATACAGTTCATCTTTCATCCATAGCCGTACAAAATCGGTTGCTGTAATAAATAAAATACTTGTAACAATTGAACTTAAAAAGAATGCAAAATTAGCATACTGCAAAAAGATTTCATACTTGTGGTCATCATCACTTGAAAATAAATGACCGAAACTATCCGATGGTGCCTGAATAATACCATATAGAACTTTAATTAAACTAGAACAAATCATATTGTAAGCATTATAAACGTTGGTCATAAAAGGTGAAATAAAATAGGTTAATAAAACCGGATCTGTATTTGATAGTACAACACCAGAAATTTTATGAACAAATACATGCTTTGTATTTTCAAGTGCACTTAAATCTCGACCTTCATGGTTATTTCTTAAATATGGATACAACTTTAAAGCTTTTTCACGTGAATAGACGTATGAAGCAATACTTAGTATCCCATCTAAAATTAAAACAACTTCAAGTGATAACCCCATAATAGCAATAACAATGACTAAAATAGAACGTAATAATGTAATGATTTGTATCCCTAAATTAATTTTATAATACTGTTGATCAGCTTGAACAACGATATTTGGTTCCATTAAAAAGTAAGAAATAACAACAGGTACTAGTAATAAAAAATAAATACTATAGATTGAAAAGTTAGAGATGTGTCCACTAGTTTGACTAATAAATAATGGTTGAACAGCTCCAACAATAACTCCTAAAACAAGTATAATTATTCCTATTTTTCTAAATAGATAAATAGCTCCATTATATAATTCTGTTACCTTTTTCTCATTTCTATGAGCTAATGGTTGATAAAGTATTTGCTGAAAGGCAACTCCAAAGCCTCCTTCTACTAAGTTTAAAACCGCCATAATTTGTACCATCGTTGAGTATAATACATTAATAGAATCTCCATAAATATGTGAAAACAAGCTGAACTTCACAAATCCGATGACAGGTAAAATTAAACTAGGAATTGTAGCTACTAGCATATTTAGTAGCGAATGTTTCATACGCATAGAACCACCTCTAATTTGATAGTCTTTCCGATTGACTATATTTTATCAAATTTTAACATTATGAAAAGGTGTGTCATAGAAATACCTATGACACACACTTCTCTCTAAAGACTTTTGACTGTCTTTGTTTTATTATTTAACTCTAAAATAATTTTAATGAGTTTTCCTTAGGTGAGTAAATTTTCGAGCTACTGAATTGAGCTTGGAACTAGTGAATTATCCTCACTTTCTACACTGGTTGAACTTTCTGTTTCTGCACCTGCTGAGTTGTCTGTTCCTCCACCTGTTGAGTTATCTGTTCCTTCACCTGCTGAGTTATCTGTTCCTTCACCTGCTGAGTTATCTGTTCCTTCACCTGTTGAGTTGTCTGGTCCTCCACTCGTTGAGTTATCTATTCCTCCACCTGTTGAGTTACCTGTTCCTCCATTTGTTGAGTTATCTGTTCCTTCATTTGTTGAGTTACCTGTTCCTCCATTTGTTGAGTTACCTGTTCCTCCACCTGTTGAGTTACCTGTTCCTCCACCTGTTGAGTTACCTGTTCCTCCACCTGTTGAACCTGTATTACCTGAGTTACTAGTTGGTGGTGTTATTACTAAGTTATCATTTACAGTTGAATTAGATTCACCTTTTACAGGCGTCTCTATTTCAATACTCTCATCAGTACTTGTACTATTTTCTGATGCACCACTTGGAAGCGACTCATTATAATATGTTTTCACCCACTGTGCACCTTCATACTCTTCGAATCCATTGAAGCTAAAATTAAAATTAAAGTTTGGAGATTGTTTTTCTAAATTAATCAACATTTGGTTGCGAGCATCTTCAATTGCCCCTTCATACGGAAACGCGTAGCTTAATTTAAAACTATAATACGGGTTATCCATATAACCGTATTGGGCACTTAAAACCATGCTCTTGATATGAATAAAATCTAGTGGATTTTGGCCATTAAAAGTTGGAACTAGACCTAATAAATATTGAAGACCAGATGTCATTTGATTAATTGAAATATTAGTTTCAATGTTATTTCCTAGTACATCTAATAGATCTAAAAACTCATTCACTGTATTCATTTCTGTTAGCATTTGATTAACAATTCCTTCGATAACTAACTGCTGGTGTTCTGCACGACCTAAATCGCCTTTAGCTAACGTTTTACGATGGCGTGATAGAGCTAATGCTTGCTCACCATTTAGGTGTTGATACCCTTCTTCAACGGTAATCAAATGTTCACCAAACTGGCGATTACTGTCCTGTTCTTCAATCGTAACAGGAACATCAACATAAATCCCTCCAATTGTATCAACTAGCTCTACAACCCCTTTAAAATTGATCTTTACATAGTAAGGAATATTTAAATCAAACATCTTTTCAACTGACTCAATAACACATGTCGTTCCACCATTATTTGAGTGTGTGATTTTATCTTTAGTATTATTAAAACATGGAATTTCAACATATGAATCGCGTGGAATAGATGTCATGGTCACTGATAAATTCTTTGGATTAACTGTTGCTACAATTAAAGAATCTGCTAATGAGGCAGCTTCTAGTCCCTGCTCTGTTGAATCAACTCCAATTAATAACATAGAGAACGGTTCATCAATTAACGAGGTGTTAGTAATTGCTAAGTTAGATCCTTCTTGTTTAATCACTGTTTCAATATTAGCTAAAACTTTCGTTTCATTTTTAATATCTTCGAATCCTAATTGCTCTGAAAATAAAGATGAATAGTTGTCTCCAACAATAATAGCATCAATTTTTCCATCATATAAATCATGAATCATTGTCACCGGTGAATCATATTTTTCAACTTCAGCTTCATCTTTCAATTCATTTTCTTCTAAAAACTGATTAATGTTATCAATAACCTCTTGCTTTGTTAAGTTTAATGTTCCAATGGTATGTCCCTCTAAATCACTAACTTCACTAAAAGAACGATCCGTCATTGTCACTAAACTATAATTAATCACTGATTCTTGCATTGTCATATTATTTAAAGAATTATAAACACGAGTATTAACATATCCAAAATAAGATCCAAAACAAAAACCGATAAGCGAAACTACAGTTAGAATACTTGTTCCAACTTTGTTATTTGATTTAATAAAAAATAAACCAAATAAGAAAACAGTTAGATACAAAAAGATAAGAATTAATGAAATATTTAAACGTAATAAAGAATCAAATCCCGAGTACTGATTAAAGTAAATAATATTCCAAATTATCGGAATAATTGGTAAGAATAAAATCAATCTATAAATCCATTTCAAATTTTTATGACTAAACATGTCTTTCCCTCCTTACTCACCTAAGATAGCTTTTATAACGACGTCATCATTCGATTCCGTTAAAATAAATGTAGCTTCATTCTGAAACTTTTCAACATCTTCTAAAGAAGTCTTTTCATATTCCCAACTTGCTTTAACTGAAATACATTCAATGACTTCATCTACTACTTCTATTGTATCTTCTAAATTAACATCTAAAATAGTAACATTATTAACTGTCAATAAAGAGGTTTCGTCATAGTCTTTAAGATAGTAATCTAAATTCTCATAAAAGTTATCAATTGCTTGTTTTCTAAAATTAGACTTCATCTCTTCGTCAATAAACTGTAATCCCCCCACATCATTACGTCCTGTCTTATTAGACCAAGTATAAAAATCAGCAATAAAATTTTTAACGACTAATTCTACATAAGTTTCTTTCGTTAAATTTGCTTGATTTGATTGATAATCCTCCTGAGCTTGAATTAGCTCTTCAAAAATTTCTTTTTGATAAGCTGTTGCCATATCTGATAGTTGATAATTCTCTCGTGACTCTTCAACAAGCGGCGAAGTTGGTCTTACTGAATGATTATTGTCATTATCAGTAACTCCTTTAACCTGATAAAGTAAAACCCCTACTAGTAGTAATGTGGTAATCAAAGAAAGACTTCCAAAAACTATTAGTGGATGTCTCATCGTCTTCTTCATCTTCACGTCTATCCCATCCCTTTCTAATTCCTTTACAACTACATAAAATTTTTTATAACCTCTTCTGCCTATCATACTTCTTGGTTGGATTCTGCTTCTTTCACAAACCATAGTGATAACTATTCGAAGAGAAGACATATAAAATAATTTTACCTGATTTAAACATAATTGAAAACAGTTGACTATTTTTTTACACAAAAAATTGCATTTTTATACATGTTTTTATCTTTAAATAAAAAATAGTTTTCCTCTCAATCAATTAAAAACTGAAATAATATAAAGAAAAAAACTAAACCTAAATTTTATTAAACAAAAAAATCTTAGAAAAAGAGGGACTCGTTTTTCTAAGATTTTTTATCATTTTAACCTTTAGACCTATCGTTGAATTAACGAAAGAAGATTTTTTGAAAAATTGGTCTTTTATTATTTATTTTTTTAATTGAATGTTTAATTCCTCTAATTGTGCATCGGCTACTGTACCAGGTGCTTCTGTCATTGGGCAAGATGCTG
>artificially_reared_2__coassemble_1163_pt1 | contig 10451 bp, 11 predicted proteins | sample artificially_reared_2__metabat2_low_PE_015 | metagenome-assembled genome bin artificially_reared_2 | reverse complement strand
TGTATAGTCAACAAGATATTTTTCTCCCTCATAACATAAAAGAGTAGAAAATCGTTAAGATTTTCTACTCTTTCTCAAACTATTTAGCCTTCTTTTTAGTTATAGTATTTAACATCAGGTCTTTATTTCTCATAAGAAGTATAGAATAAAATAGCATCACATAAAAACTGAGCTGCTCCTTTACCAATTGCATCATCATAATAGGCGGTAAATCGCTCATCAGCAACATACATTTGCGCTAAGCCTGCATGAGCTTCTTTGCTATAGCTTGGCCACGTATACATTAACCAACGATGATGCATTTTAGCCACTTCTTGCGCTAACTCCCCTTGGGGATCATGACTTTTCATCGCTACACTTAATTGATTTAAAATATTTTCTCCAAGTTCGTTCATTTCCTGGAATGTTTCTTCGCTTAGATGATAAAATTTTTTATTAGCTGCTTCTATCCTTTCATCACCATAAGATTGGCGAAGTTCATCTCCGTATTTTTCTTCATTTTCTTGAATCATTTGTTGTTTTAGACCTTTAAATTTTTCTTCATTACTCATTTGTTTCTCTCCTTTTTTAGAAGAAATGGTTAATTTAATCGTTTCGATAACTAAATCTAATTGCGCTCTTTTTTTAAGCAATTTATGATAATGATTAGTTAAAGCATTTAATTCATCATAAGATGGATCAAATAAAATTTGCTTAATTTCATCAATTCCTAAATCAAGTGTTCGATAAAATAAAATCTGCTGTAATCGATCCACTTCTTTTGATCCATAAATTCGATAGCCTGATGAACTTAGACGTTTGGGCTTTAGGATTCCCACTTCATCATAATAGCGTAATGTTCGCGTACTAACTCCCGCTAGGTGAGCCAATTTTTGAATCGTATATTCCACGGTCATCACCCCTTACCTGTTTATCTTACTCATTAACGTAACGTAAAAGTCAAGCCTAATTTTTAAAAAAACTGCCCTTTAAATAAAGGACAGTTTATAATCTAACGCGATGAAAAGTGAGTATCATATGTTGTTCACTTATCCTAAGAGTCATCAATTTATTCTAATTGTAGGAATCTTTTCTCAATTTTTAGATAAGTTTATCACTACTATTAATGATGTGGATAAGTTGATGATCATAACCTTTTAAAAAAAATGAAAAGAATTCAGTTCATCAAAGAACACTTGTGCTAAATAGGATAGCTAATTATTAATTATTCACTTTGTGTCATAAGTTCGATTCTAATCAATAACTCATTTAAATGATCACTATTGATATTATAAAAACTTCCTTCTTCATCTCGATAAAACCAATCAGCGTTTATATTTTCGACATTCGCTATAAGATCATATGATGAATTCCAATGCATAAAAGTTTCGATTGATTTATTTAAAATCAACTGTTGAAGACGTTGTTTTGACCATATATAAGATAAAACTAACTGTTCTATATTTTTTGAATCATCAACTAAACGATCAACAGCAATCTCTAACTCATCCTGTTCAATTAATGATTTGATTGTTTTTGTAATATTTTTCATTTTTTTATTCCTTTCAATGTTCATGAACTATTTTTAATAAGCTTTCTAATATAATAGTTTTATTTTATACATTTTGTTCCTATATATACTAAATTAAGGTACTTATTAAATAATTCACTTAAAAAGAATAAAAAAAACACCACACATAAGGTGGTGTTTTAAAATCAAAACTATTTAGTGTTGATTCCGTATTTTTTGTTGAAGCGTTCGATACGTCCATCAGCTTGAGCGAATTTTTGACGTCCTGTGTAGAATGGATGACAGTTTGAGCAAGTGTCAACACGAATTTCTTTCTTAACAGATCCGCTTTCGAATTCGTTTCCACAAGTTGTACATACTACGTTAATACGGTTGTATTCTGGATGGATTCCTTGTTTCATTCTAGTTCACTCCTTCGGCCCTGATTAGTTCTTTAATCAGAGAAAGTCTATATATAACAATAGAATTATACTAAATTTAAACTACTCGTGCAATAAAAACTTTCGGAATCATCAAATTAAAATTTAACATTTCATATAAAATTAGTTAAATATATGACGTATTTTATGATTTGAGTTTTTATTATTCAGTTACCGTTTCACGCCAAACTTTAGCACCAATATTATTTAGTTTTTCTTCAATATTTGAGTAACCACGATCAATATGATATGTATTTCCGATTTCAGTTATACCTTCTGCAATTAAACCAGCGATGACTAATGACGCACCTGCACGTAAATCAGTTGCTTGAACGCGAGCTGCATGTAATTTCGTAGGTCCTTGAATAATAGCAGAATTTGCTTGAACTTTAATGTTAGCTCCCATTTTATTTAACTCAAAGCAGTTTTTAAAACGATCAGTATAAATTGTATCGGTTACCATTCCAACACCTGTTGCTTGTGTTAATAAAGTCACTAATGGTTGTTGTAAATCTGTTGCAAGTCCTGGATATGTACTTGTTTTAAAATCAACAGCTTTCATTTCTTTGCGACCACGTACAATCACATGATCCGCATGCACCTCAATATCTACACCCATCTCACGTAATTTTGCAATTAACGCTTCTAAGTGATGAGGGATAATATTATCAATTTTGACTTCTTCACCCGCTACTGCGGCTAAAGTAATGTATGTTCCCGCTTCAATACGATCAGGAATAATCGCATGACGTGTTCCATGAAGTGATGACACTCCTTGAATACGGATTTCACCCGTCCCTGCTCCTTTGATTTTAGCTCCCATACTATTTAAAAGATTCGCTAAATCAATGATTTCTGGTTCTTTAGCCGCATTTTCAATCACAGTTGTTCCTTCGGCTTTAACAGCAGCTAACATAATATTAATAGTAGCTCCTACAGAGGCAAAATCTAAATAAATTTTAGCACCTTTTAATTGTTCAGCTTTTAAGCGAATAGCCCCTGCTTCTTGTGTAATCGTTGCTCCTAACGCTTCAAATCCTTTTAAATGTAAATCAATGGGACGTGGACCTAAGTAACATCCTCCTGGCATTCCAATGACTGCTTCTTTGAATTTTCCAAGTAATGCTCCCATAAAGTAATATGAAGCACGTAATTTATTAACAGCACCTTCTACTAACGGTGTATTGATTAAGTTTGTAGGATCTATAATTAACTCGTCATTATCTATTTCATATGTACCATTTAATTGCTCAATCATCATACCTAGATGCTCAACATCAACAATTTGTGGAACACCTTCTAAAATAACTGAAGAATCAGCTAAAATGGCCGCAGGAATTAAAGCAACTGTACTATTTTTAGCACTATCAATTCGGACAGTTCCATTTAATGGACGTCCTCCTTCTATTTTAATCACTTCCATCGACGCTCTTCCTTTCTGTTTTACAGCAATACCTATTGTATTATATCAAACTTTAGCCTAAGTTGTTAAAGATATTTTTACCTTTTATAGTGCTTAATACGCAAATTTTTCAAATTCTTATAATAATTAATTATTTTTGCACCATTCGACACGAAATCGCTTTTTATTTTCAATATTTTATCTATCAGTAAATCAGCTTTAAATAATAAAATAATTTTCAATTACAATAATCTCTCATTTATCTTAAAACACAACATCCATTTTTACCAATTATAACTTCAATCGGCTTTTTCTTTTCATCTATTGTCATTTACTGTAAAATATTAGATGTTAGGAGGGAGTTCATTCATGCGAAAACTTGAAGTATCAAGTCTAATCTCTAAGATTGAAGCCATGTGTATTGATGCAAACTATAATGTCAGTCCAACATTGATGGACACGTTAAAACAAGCACAAAATAGTGAAACATCTGTACTTGGAAAAAATATTTTAAGCCAAATCATTAAAAATGATGAAATTGCTAAACAATCACAAGTTCCAATGTGTCAAGATACTGGAGTTGTTGTTGTTTTTGTTGAAATCGGATCTAATCTTCAACTCATCGGAAATCTAGAAGAAGCAATTCATGAAGGAATTCGACGTGGTTATGAAAAAGGTTATTTAAGAAAATCAGTCGTAAAGCATCCACTGAATCGTGTCAACACAAAAGATAATACACCTGCTATTATTCATTATCAATGGACTGAGGGAGATCAACTTAAGATTACGCTTGCGCCTAAAGGTGCGGGGAGTGAAAACGTAAGTGCTGTTAGTATGTTAAAACCTTCAGATGGTTATGATGGTGTAAAAAAATTCGTCTTAGATACGATCTTAAAAGCGGGAGGAAATCCTTGTCCACCGATTATTGTCGGTGTCGGTATCGGCGGGAACTTTGAAAAATGCGCCCTTCTTTCAAAGCAAGCTTTAATGCGCCCAATAGACGATGTCTCATCCGATGACATCTGTGCTCGTCTTGAAAAAGAATTATTAACTGAAATCAATAACTTAAATATTGGACCAATGGGATTTGGCGGACAAACAACTGCTCTTGCGGTTAAAGTGAATGCCTATCCATGTCATATTGCTTCTTTACCTGTAGCTGTTAATATTCAATGTCATGCTTCACGACATGTGACAGAAATTTTTTAAGGATAAAGGATGAAGATGATGAAAATTAACTTACCGTTAACGAAAGAAATCGCAAAAACATTAAAAGCTGGGGATTTGATTAAATTATCTGGGGTTATTTATACAGCACGCGATGCCGCTCACAAACGATTAATTGAACGTCTTGAAGCTAATGAACCCTTACCATTTGATTTAAAGGATAGTATCATTTATTACGTTGGACCAACCCCTGAAAAACCAGGTGCTGTCATTGGATCAGCAGGACCAACGACGAGTTATCGAATGGACGCCTATACTCCTACACTTTTAGACTTAGGTTTAAGAGGGATGATTGGTAAAGGGCCTCGAAATTCACTTGTTATTGATGCTATGAAACGTAACGATGCTGTTTATTTTGCCGCTGTTGGTGGTGCAGCAGCACTTCTTGCGTTACACATTAAAGAAGCAGAAGTTATTGCATTTGATGATTTAGGAACTGAAGCGATTCGCCGCTTAGTTGTAGAAGATTTTCCTGTTATCGTCGCAACGGATTGTCATGGTAACAGTCTTTATTCAACTCAAAACTAATTGTAAAACTATTTGGAGGATAGATTATGGATGTTTTTGAACAATCATTAGAGTTACACGCAAAGGCTCGTGGAAAAATCGAGATTCATTCTAAAGTTAAAGTAGAGTCAAAAGAAGATTTAAGCTTAGCTTACTCTCCTGGAGTTGCAGAGCCTTGTCGTGCCATTGCTTCTAATGAAGACGACGTATACACTTACACAAGTAAAGGAAACATGGTCGCTGTTATTACTGACGGTTCTGCTGTATTAGGACTTGGAAACATTGGTCCTAAAGCTGCTTTACCTGTTATGGAAGGAAAATCTATCTTATTAAAACAATTTGCAGGAGTGGACTCTTTCCCCCTTTGTTTAGATACTCAAGATCCTGAACTTATTATTCAAACTTGTAAATTGTTAGCCCCATCTCTTGGTGGAATTAATTTAGAAGATATCTCAGCTCCTCGCTGTGTTGAAATTGAACGTCGTCTCATTGAAGAGATGGATATTCCAGTTTTTCATGACGATCAACACGGAACAGCTATCGTAGTCAGTGCAGCTTTAATCAATGCTTGTAAATTAACGGATCGTAAACTAGAAGATTTAAAGATAGTAGTTAGTGGAACCGGTGCAGCGGGAAGTTCGATTATTAAAATGTTAAATCAATTAGGTGTTAAAAATATTATCGGATATAATATTGATGGAATTGTTCATCGCGACAAAATGGAACGTTATGATTTCTTAACAAAAGAATTAGTTGAAATGACAAATCCGGATAACTTCATTGGAGACGATACTCTAGCCTCTGCTTTAGTTGGAGCTGATGTATTTATCGGAGTTTCAGTTGCAAACATTGTGACTCAAGAGATGGTTCGTTCAATGAATAAAGATCCATTCATCTTTGCGATGGCTAATCCAAATCCAGAGATTATGCCAGAAGATGCTTTGGAAGGTGGGGCTTTAGTCGTTGGAACGGGACGCTCTGATTTTCCAAATCAAATTAATAACGTGTTAGCATTCCCAGGTATTTTTAGAGGCGCTTTAGATGCCCGTGCAACGAAAATTAATGAAGAAATGAAATTAGCGGCAGCTATGGCAATCGCTTCATGTGTTCCTGAAGAAGAACTACGTGCAGATTTCATTATTCCTTCACCATTTGATCCAAAAGTAGCTGAACGTGTGGCAGATGCAGTCAAAGAGATTGCAAAGAAAACTGGCGTATCTCGCTTAGCATAAGATTTTCTTATCTTATATCTATGAAAAGTTTTTTAATAAGAAGAAAAGCAATACGATAATTCGCATTAGTTTCAGTTTTAGAATGAAAAAAAGTAAATTACATCATTTTTTACTTATAAAATTTTAATAAAATATCTATTACTTGTTAAAGTAGAATAGTTATTAAAATTACAATAAAAAATGCAGTTATTATAAACTGCATTTTTTTGTTGTAAAAGCTATTTATAGTATCATACTTGATTCTTTAAAAATAATTCATTGTTCTAATCTCTTCTAAGTAATATCGAGGATGCAAGGTATTTCCGCGGCAATAATTGTTAAAAAATTCCTTTTGATGTAAAATATAAATAATCTTACAAAAAAGGAGGAACTATTTGTGTTAGCTAATTATTTAGACAGAGGCTTTTCAACTTTTTTTATGGTATTATACTCGCCATAGTGATGATTCCGTTATTTTTAGGAGTAAAGATTCTACTGGGTAAAAAGAATTCTATCACACCTTTAAATACGATCGCTGAGGTAGCTTGGGTGGCAATTGTACTATCCATTCTTTCGATTACAGGAATTCTGGGTGGCCAATTCGGAACTACTTCTTTGATAGAAGGTACTGCTGTTATTAGCTTTGATTTCTTAGCAGAAGGATTAAGTATGGCTACTATTTTAAATATTATCTTATTCATTCCATTTGGATTTCTTTCTGCTATTGTCTTTAAAAGAAGTCAAACAAAGTGGATTTACGGTATTTTAATAGGTCTTTTATTTACGTCTCTAATTGAATTCCTTCAAACGTTTACTGGACGATTTGTTCAAATTGACGACATTATTATGAACACCCTTGGTACATATCTTGGGTATACGTTATGTATCTATGGATTAAAATTTAAACCATTGAAACCATTGAAACGAATCACTGATTAATAGCCTTTTAATCTCATTAGTAGAGAATTAAATGATGATTTTGATTCTACTTCAATTTTACTAAACTCAACCCCTAATTTATTCTTATCATAATAAAAGCTCGTCTAATTGACGAGCTTTTATTTTAAGTTAATCTCTTTATAAACTTTTCCATCAAATGTTTTAACTTTAAATGAATCATAATCTATCACTCCATATGAGTTCGGATGATTTTCTTTAGGTAAAGTCGTTGATCCTGGATTTAACATGTAGACCCCATCTTGCTGTTTTAATACCGGTACATGAATATGACCAAAAATAAATACATCGCCCTCGACTAGCGAACTCGGAAGTTTTGCATCATTATAAAGATGACCGTGAGATACCATTAGCTTTCTATTTTTTAATGGAATGATATTGTAGTCAGCCATCAGAGGAAATTCTAGTACCATTTGATCGACTTCACTATCACAGTTTCCACGAATGGCAATAATTTTATCTTTCACGCTGTTTAATAACTTAATTACAATCTGTGGATTATAATCTTGTGGCAGTGGATTTCTTGGTCCATGATACAATAAATCTCCAAGTAACACTAAATAATCAGCTTTCTCTTCTTCAAAACGTTCTAACACTTTTTTAGCCCAATAAGCTGATCCATGAATATCTGAGGCAAACATTAATTTCATCGATTTCACTCCCTATTTTATGTCTATCTTTATTATAACAAGAAGTCCTGAGGATTTACTCTTTTTTAAGAAAAAAGCCTAATATTTGAGTCATTTAAAGAATCATAAAAAAGATGGATACTCCTATTTTTAGGTTATCCATCTTTTTTATTAACTCACTCTTCTGTTTCCCCTCAGAAGAGTAACAGACTTTATGTTATACTCCCTAACTGTCTAATTAATTATATATAAAAATTATAACAAGCTCATGTAACGTTTTAATTCCCAATCATGAACAGCTAAACGATACTCATCGTATTCTGCATGTTTAGCTTCAACAAATTTTTCAAAAATATGATTTCCTAACGCATTTTTAATGACTTCATCTTGTTCTAATAACATTAAAGCTTCTGATAATGTTCCTGGTAAAGCTGTAATTGAATGTGCATCTAATTCTTCTTGAGTCATTTCAAAAATATTTTCCTCAACTGATGCAGGAGGCGTTAATTTATTTTTAATTCCATCAAGTCCTGCTGATAAAATAGCAGCTAATGCTAAGTATGGATTCGCTGATGGATCAACTGAACGTACTTCTAAGCGAGTTCCCATTCCACGAGATGCCGGTACACGTACTAATGGTGAACGATTAGATGGTGACCATGCCACGTAAACTGGTGCCTCATAACCTGGTGTTAAACGTTTATAAGAGTTAACTGTTGGATTAGAGATTGCTGTAAAATGACGAACATGTTTTAAAATTCCCGCCATGAAATGATAAGCTGTTTCACTTAATTTTAATTCTCCCTCAGGATCATAGAACGCATTTGATCCATCTTCGTTAAATAAAGAGACATTACAGTGCATTCCTGAACCATTAATTCCTGCAATTGGTTTTGGCATAAATGTTGCATATAATCCATGTTTACGTGCAATTGATTTTACAACTAATTTAAATGTTTGGATTTTATCACATGCCGCTAATACATCATCATATTTGAAGTCAATTTCATGTTGACCTGGAGCAACTTCATGGTGAGATGCCTCGATTTCAAATCCTAATCTTTCAAGTTCAATGACAATATCACGACGGCAGTTTTCTGCTAAGTCTAATGGTGCAAAATCAAAGTATCCACCATGATCATTTAATTCTCTTGTTGGCATTCCGTTTTCATCTAATTTAAATAAGAAGAATTCAGCCTCTGGCCCTAAGTTAAACTTAGCAAATCCTAACTCTTTCATTTCTCCTAAAACACGGCGTAAATTAGAGCGTGGATCCCCAGCAAATGGTGTTCCATCAACATTATAAACATCACAAATTAAGCGTGCAATTTTCGCTTCTCCTGGTGTCCAAGGGAAGATTAACCATGTGCTTAAGTCTGGATATAAATGCATATCACTTTCTTGAATACGCGTAAATCCTTCAATTGATGATCCATCAAACATCATTTGATTGTTTAATGCTTTTTCTAATTGAGATAAAGGAATTTCAACATTTTTAACAACCCCAAATAGGTCTGTAAACATTAAGCGAATAAAGTTTACCCCTTCTTCATGTGCATTACGTAAGATTTCCTCTTTTGTTAAGTTTACCATCATGACACTCCTCCTCATCATTCACAATGAATGATATTTCTCTGATGAATCGATGCCTATCTTCCTTTTTTTAATTAAATCTACAAAGATCAAATCAAAAAAAGGCTCATTAAACAAGTGTTAAACTTAACACGCTGTTTAATGAACCCCATTGTTCACATCGAATCGTTAAATTATTATTTTATAAAGACGCCGTTGTCTATATTTCCATTATATGTTATTTTTTATTAAAAATCAACTATTTTTTATAGCTTTTAATAATTCTTTCTGAAAGCTCTAACTTACTAATACGTAACTCCATGCTTCGTTTTTGAATGTAACGGTGTGCTTCATCTTCAGTCATCTTTTCATGTTGTTGTAACGCACGTTTAGCTAAGCGGATTGTTTTTTCATTCATTTTTTCTTTTTCTAGTTGATTAACTTTTGACTCAAGCTGACGAACCGTTTGTCCATATTTACTTAAGACATGCAACATCGTTGTTAATACAATGGATTGAACAGGTTTCTCACAAAATTCAAAATACGGGTCTTGACGATAATAAAACTTCTGATAAGACTTCCCAACTAATAAAACGGCTTGTCGTTCATGAATTAACGTCTCCACCAAGGACACGATACTCATGCCTGGTAAATCTTCATCTACAATCACAACTTCGGGTGATAACGCCTTTGACCGCCGAATTAAGTCATATCCATCTGTTGATATCCCAACGATTTCATAACCACTATTCATGACTTGAGATCTAATTGATGATACTAACTTATCTGATTGCGACGCAATAATAACACGATCTCCCATAAATCCACCCTTTTCTCACCCTACAAACAATTTACATTTTCTCACAGTAAGTTTATTGTTATCTCATATTCTGACAATTAAATCCCATTTCAAAATAACTTACTCATCATTATAATGCCGTCAAACACTTTATTTGTCAATATTTCAAACAATCAAAAATGTAAAAAAATAGAAATTTACATTTCATCTCCTATATA
>artificially_reared_2__coassemble_1153_pt1 | contig 10510 bp, 7 predicted proteins | sample artificially_reared_2__metabat2_low_PE_015 | metagenome-assembled genome bin artificially_reared_2 | reverse complement strand
TTGATCAAATAACTAATTAAAAACATCTCCAAAGTCCGTAGTTCTAGATGAATACGTCCCACCTTCAGTCATGGTGATAGACAAGGATTGAGTATGTATTAATCCATAAGGTGAATGATGTCAGTCTTTTCTAACATGATTCGCCTTTTCGTTTTCTGTTATTCATTCTGTGCGGTAATGGAATTAACTTAAACTCTTCTTTTTATACCTTCTTTTTAAAGTTGAATGATAACTTTGCCATTCGTATGTCCACTAGCAACTAATTTTAATGCTTCATTCGCTTCTTCAAGTTTGAATAGACGCGAATCGATGACTGGAACAATATTGTTTTCTTCAACTATTCTTGTAATTTCTTTTAACTGTTCTCCATCAGCACGTACAAAAATAAAACGATATTCTTTATTTTCTTTTCTCGCTAACTTATCGTATTTTTTACCTGCCAGTGAGAATAATTTTTGCTTCCAAAACGGAATTTCGTTTTTTTCAGCGAATGTTTTGTTTGGTCCTGTGCGTAAACTTAATAATCGGCCACCTTCTTTTAAAACAGATAGTTCTCTCTTAAATTCTTTAGGCCCTAGCGTATCTATAACAAAATCAACGTCTTTAATTATCTCCCAATAATTCTCTTTCGTGTAATCTAAATAATGATCACAACCTAAAGTCATCATTTGTTCACGTGATCTTGCATTTCCTGAAACAATGACATTTAATCCCATTGATTTAGCGATAGGAATCGCCATTTGTCCAAAACTTCCCGATCCACCTGGAATAAATACGGTTTGTCCTGCTTTTGCTTCTAGTTCTTCATGTAACCCTTGATAGGCAGTTAATCCTGTTAACGGAACAGCAACTGCCTCGTTAAAGTCAAGAATTTTTGGCATATGACTAATGGCATCGGCATTCACCGATACATATTCAGCCAATGCGCCTATTTTATCTATTGGAAGACGAGAGTATACTTTATCTCCTTTTTTAAATTCAGTCACATTTTTCCCCACTTCTTCTATGATTCCAGATAATTCATTTCCTAATGTTAGTGGCATTTCATAGTCTTGAATTAATTTTACACTTCCTGTTAAAATCAAAATTTCTAGTGGGTTAACAGCCGCCGCTTTTACTCTGACTAAAACCTCATTATCATTAATTTTAGGAATAGGGATGTCATTAATTGTGACATCTATTTTTTTTGAATAATTATTAATTTGCACAGCTTTCATATTTAACATCTCTCCTTTACTATTTAAAGTCTACTTCCAACGTAACAGTGTATTGCTGTCTACTAAACCCCGGTGGTTGCCTATCAATTTTATCTATTGACCTATCTATTTTTTATTCTGAGCAACATCCCCTTCAGATCAGGCCCATTTGTAAATTAAGCTAAGCTCAAAATCATCAAACCTAACTGTTTCTTTCAACTTTCAATCAAAAACTTGGATTTGATCTTAATGAATTACTCTTATTCAGCTATCCAAGAGATGATGTAATGTATATTAGGAGAAATATCAATGTTTTGTTGCGCTAGTTTTTCAAATTTTCCAGTTAAACCATGTTCCAATACGGTTTGATGAAAATGAGAAAGACCAATTCCTAAATCAACTCTTTTTATTAGTTTTTCATCTTCTGATACATTAGGATGATGCATCTCATAAAAATGATAAACATTCCCTTCTTTTAAAACTCGCCATGGTTGGGCGTTAGTAGCAGAAGGTGCTAAACGTAACATTTCCAAAGGAATTGCATAAGAACCCGCATCCTCTTCTGTTAAAGGAGTAAAAAAACTATTATTAAAAAAGAGAACATTCCAAGGCTTTCTTTGATTTGATTTCATCGTCTTACGCATAATAGATTCTTGGATGCTTTTTTTTGTAGCCGGATATCCTACTGGTGAAATAGCTGGAAACAAATCCTCTTTCTTAACCCCCATAGCAGATGCAAAATGATCACGACTAAATGTTGCAGCTAACCAGACTGTTCCAAGTCCCATATGTGTTGCGTATAAGATCAGATTTTCGAATTCGTATCCTACCGCTTCAAGTCCAAATTCTGTGTTTGCAACTGATACTCCAACAAAAGCATTTGCACCTTTAATCACACCATAAGTTCCTAACTTTTCTCCATTAGGTTCTAAACCTTTTTCAATAAAATGAAACGTTACTTTTTCACCAAAAGGATTAGTTAAACTATCTATATAGGTCATGAGTGCTTCTTTATCTTCGGAAGAAAGCTTTTTGTCTTCATATGTTCTTACGCTATAGCGTTTTTTTATTGTTTCCTCAACAGGAATATTGATTTTCATTTTTTCATCTCCAATTATTTTTAATTATTTTATTAATCCCCTATTTTAAAATCTAGACTAATTCATACCTAGCCATTAAATCGGCTAGTGTATAATTTGACATCGTTATCTCCACAGCTTTACTGATCTCACTATAAGGTTCTTCAAGAATTTGATCTATCTTGCAACCAATTGGACAAGTAGGTGATGAGTTTGGATGGATGGCAACAAGGTTTTTAAGAGGCTTTTCATTAACTGCGTTATATACCTTTAAAATAGTGATTTCCGAAGGAGACATCTTTAATGTTGCGCCTCCAATTCCACGATTGACTTCGATAATATCAGCCTTTTTCAGACCTCTAAAGATATTACGTATAATCACCGGATTACTACCCGTACTATTAGCAATAAGATCACTAGTAATCTTAGCTTGATCTGAAAAAAGTGCTATCGAAAGTAATGTGTGTAATGCTAAAGAACACTTGGTATTAATATTCATAAACGACCCTCCTATCAAAAGAAGTTGTAACGTTAATTATTACAACCACATTATTATACTAACATGTAATAATTAAAGTTACAACCTTTTTCCTTTTATTCTTATATGACATCGATAGAAACGATAGAGAAATCATTTATGATTACTTAATGAAACTTGCCTCTTCCTTTCTTAGTAGCGGGAGTATCTTGATAATTGAAACTTCTTTTTATATTCTATTTTAAAAGAATAAGGATATCCACACCACACCTTGTGTCGTGTGGGTTTTCTTATCACCTTGTTATCTAAATAGTCTCTTAAATGAGAAGAACGATTTGATGAATAACGCGCCCTGTTAAACACCTGAGATCAAATAATTTTCCACCCCATCCGTTGCTTTGCAACCGTTTGGGTTGGAAGTCCTTCTTTACTAAGATAATCTCTAAGTATTAACGTCCCGCTACTAAGAACAAGCTTTGTCGAATAAAAAAAGTAAGTACCCATCACAAACGGCGAATCATGTTTACACATCATTCGCCGTTTGGTTTATATGAATTTGTTATTAAATAGAATTACACCAGTGAGTTAAACATTTTTAATAACTTAATAATGACTGTTAATCATTCTTTAAATTTAATTTTGAAACTTAAAAAAACAGAAAAGCTACAAAAAAGCAATTAAAACAACTTATTGAACTCCAATTGCTTTTTTGCGATAGATAATTGTCTGATTACAACTTACAAATGAGATGTGATTTAGATGTAGTAGGATTCTTTATCTAAATTTTGTGTAACTCACGTTTTTTGAATTTTTTTAAATGTTGATCTTTTTATTGCCTTTGAACCTAATTGATCTTTTTCAGATGGAATTCAAAAGCATAAAAATCTTTTTTAACCAGTGGAACGGATAATCCAACATTCATTAGTTCATCTCCGCCATAAACCTTATTGGTTGTAACATCAAGATAATCAAAATCTGGATTTAAATAATTTAACTTAAATAGGCCATGACTCTTTATCGGATCATATAGTTTTTGAAAAATAACTATGATTGCTTCTGTCTTTTCTGAATCAATCGTTGACCACATCACGTAGTTATCGTTAGGAACATCATGTCTAAAAAAGTCTCCATTTTGGATGAAAGTTCGATTTCTTTTTATTTCAGCAATTTGGTGACGTATTTCCTCCAGCTCATGAGTTTCACACTTTGATAAATCTAGCTCATATCCGATATTAAATAAACGTGCCACTTGATATCTGGTGTTCATAGGAGTTATTCTTCCCGTTTGATGATTAGGTGTAACACTGATATGAGCGCCCATTGTAACAGGCGGATATAATAAACTATATCCTGTTTGAATAGTCATGCGATCAAAGGCATCTGTATTGTCACTTGTCCAAATCTGAGGCATGTAAGACAACATTCCTGGATCAAACCGAGCACCGCCACTTGAACATCCTTCAAATAAGACATTAGGATAAGCTGAGGTAATCGTTTTTAATACATGATAGAGTCCTAAGACATAGCGATGCCAAATTTCACCTTTCTTATTAATCTCTAAAGCTAGCGAATTAACATCTGTCAATGGTCGATTCATATCCCACTTCACATACTCAATTCTTCCATCTTTTAAATATTCATGAAAGATACCAATAATATATTGCTGAACATCTGTTCTTGATAGATCAAGGACATACTGATTTCTTCCTTCGATCATCGAATACCCAGGAATTTGTAAGGTCCACTCTGGATGTTGAGCATATAAATGGCTATTTTTCGAAATCATTTCTGGCTCGAACCATAAGCCAAATTTCAGTCCTTTTTCTTGAATGGCATCAGCAACTTTACTTATTCCCCCTGGTAGTTTATTCTCATTGCATATCCAATCTCCCATTGAGGATTTACTATCATTTGATTGACGGAACCAACCATCATCTAAAACAAACAACTCTATCCCTAATTCTTTTGCAATCGTTGATTGCTTGTCAATCTTCTCATGAGTGACATCATAGTACATTGACTCCCAAGAATTTAGTAAAATCGGGCGTTCTTGCATCATAAATCGTTGTGGAACTAAATGATTTTTATACAGCTTGTGAAAGTTATAGCTCATTCCATTCAATCCATCAGTGCTATAATTTAAAACAACTTCAGGTGTTTCAAATGTTTCACCACTTGATAATAACCACGTAAAATGTGTTGGATTTAATCCTAGTTGTGCTCTAATATTTCCAAACTGATCTTTCTCTACCTCTCCAACAAAGCATCCACTATAAATCAAATGAAAGGCATATACTTCACCCATCTCTTGGGATGTATTAGGCGATAGTAAGGCAAAGAATGGCTGATGTTGAGGACTACTAGTTCCTCTAGCACTTTCAATTTTTTGTATTCCCCTGTGAAGTCGGAATCGATCAATATTTGCTTCCCTTGTATGAGTTCCATATAAAGATAAAAAATCATACTCTTTTGCAGGTAGGTCGACAGACAAACTTTTTGCATTAGTTATGGAAACCTTATACTGCCCAAAATTTTCTATCTTTTGGTTTCTAACAATGATTCCTAAATCATTAAATAGAGTGTAGTACATATAAACTCTAACTTTAGCAACCTGATCTTCACAAATAACCTCTAGCGTTTCTGACTCTCCTTCTTTTGAGAATGTACTCGGTAATCCTTTGACTACAGGCTTTTCCTTTAAAATTCTCCACTCTTTAAAGATTAAATCAACCATATCTATTCCATTATCTTGAATAATGGATAAAGCAGGTATTCTAAAGTCTCCATGTGATCTCGTTGGATATTCAAAGGGAAAATCGTCAAAAGATAAATTTTCAACACTACTTATATGTTGAGTATTGTAACTTCGTTTATAGTATTGGAATGAATTCGATTCTCGATATTCTCTGATCGATTGTCCAAAATATCGATTAACTACATATTTATTATCAATTACTTCAAGAACATAGCTAATATAGTCATTTTTGATATGTGCAACTAAACCATTTTTTTGAAAATAAATTCCCATCTACTTGTTTACTCTCCTTCTTTTTTAAATCCAATAAAATAAGTTAGAACGAATGCCACTGCAAAGGCAACACAATTTACTAGTATATACATTGGTAACTGCGAATTTAGATATAATAACATACCCGGAATTCCTGTAATTGACATACCAGTAGCTTTTAGTTGAAAAAGTGAAGCTAAAAATCCACCGACACCACCGCCTATCATAGCCATAATAAACGGTTTAACATACTTTAAATTTACTCCAAAAACAGCCGGTTCTGTAATTCCTAAAAGTGCTGAAAAACAAGAAGGATAAGCAATTTGTTTCGTTTTTGAAGAAATAGACTTTAATCCTACTGCTAATACTGCACCACCTTGTGCAAAATTTCCACATGATCCAATTGGATTTAAATAATTCCAACCATCTTGAGATAGCATACTAATCTCTAAAAAATTCAAAATATGATGAACTCCGAAAATTCCTGTTAACTGTCCAAAACTTCCATATAGAAGTCCTCCTATACCAAATGGTAAAAGTAATACCTTTTCTACCACATTAAGCACGCCAAACTCAACATAATGAAGGATAGGTCCAAAAACAAATAAAGCAAGAATAATCCCAACTAATAACGTTAAAAAAGGTGTAACAATTAAATCAATAGCATCTGGAACGTGTTTACGAATCCATTTTTCAAATTTAACCGTCACTAATCCTGTAAAGAAAGCTGGTAAAACTGATCCTTGATAACCAGATACTTTAATGAAGTTAAAGAAAACTAATGGCTCAGTTACCTGTTGACCAACTTCATATGCATTAGGAAGACTTGGACTTACTAACATTAAACCGAGTACAATCCCGATGACTGGACTTCCACCAAAACTCTTAAATGTTGACCAACAAATCAGAGCTGGTAAAAAAGAAAATGCCGTATCAGTTAATACCTGAGTAAATATCAGCAACTGAGTTGGAATACTTTCTGACGTTAATCCGAATGCATTCAATACCATTTCTTGTGTTAATAGTCCTCTAAGTCCCATGAATAATCCAGTCGCTACAAGAACCGGAATAATTGGGACAAAGACATCAGCAAACATTCTTACAGCTCTTTGAAAAGCATTACCGTATGTTTGTGTTTCATGACTTCTTTCATCACTTTGTTCAATCTCTCCAACCTGATTCATCACCTCATCATACACTCTATTGACTAAGCCAGTCCCTAAAATAATTTGATACTGACCGGCATTAAAAAAAGATCCTTTAACCTTCTCTAATGCCTCAATTCCTTCTGTATCGATCTGTTCTTTATCACCGACAACAATTCTCAATCGGGTTGCACAGTGTTGAACTGAAACAATATTTTCCTTTCCACCAATTCCATTAATAATTTTTTTCGCTAACCCACTATCACTCATTGTTATAATCCCCCATTCATCTTTAAAGGTTTAATTTTATTGGCCCTCACTTCATCCACTGAATGAATTCCATCTATCGATATCTCTAATGTATGACTAAATGGATATATTCTTGAAGACATCGAAACCTCACCCTGATTAATAAATATCTCTATGCTTGAGTTATCAATCCAGAGTTCTACTTCAGATAACGTAATCTGCTCGTAAACTCGTTGTGTATATTCATTAGTTACCCAATCTCTTCTTAATAGTTTAATCATTTGATTTGGACCATCGTAATTAAAAATAAATTCACCCTGATAAACATTAACAGTCAGACAATTTTTAACACTTAGTTCTTTTAAATTTACATAAACTGATCGAGTAGTAGGATAAATCCAATGAGTTTTGTCTTTTACTTCAATTGGTAACTCATCTGTCAACAACTCATACATCTTTGAGATTGGTTTTTGATATAAAACTCCATTAATAACTCTAATTTCTCTAGGCATAGTTAGACAGTGTAGATTTCTTTCATTTTCAGCAAATTTTTCTTCTTGTTGTCCATTCATATTAGACATCCATGCAATAATCAATCGTCCACCATTTTCATCTTCAAATGTTTGCGGGGCATAATAATCAAATCCATAATCCAGTAGTTTAAAATCAGAATCTAAATTTTCCGAACTAAAGCGATTATTTCTTTCATCGAAATTCCCTATTTTATAGGCCGCAAAACTTAAAATATTTGTATCTTGTTCATTATTTCTTTTTTGAGGACAAAATATTAAAACATCTGTTTCATCTACAGTAAACAAATCTGGACACTCAATCATTTGGTATAAATCAGATGAAGCTATTTTTCGAACATAGTCCCAATTAACCCCATCTGTTGAGTGGCAAAGCGCAATCGCTCCACATCCGTTTAATAATTGAGCACCAACTAACATTGAATAAAAACCATCTTTTCTACGAAACACTTTTGGATCTCTAAAGTGTTCTGTGTATTCCTTTGGAGTTGTTAAGATAGGTCCTTGCTTAATATACCTTCTCCCATCTTTAGAAACGGCTAGGCATTGATAACTTTTTCTCTTCCCGTCGTATTTCGTATTTCCAGTGTAAAATAAACATAATTCATTATTGATCTCATAACCAGATCCCGAATAAACACCATGACAATCATATGGTTGATCCGGTAATAATGCGCTGCCTACAAAGTCCCATGAAATCATATCCCTTGAAGTGAACAACCCCCACTCCTTATTTGAATGATTTAATTCAAACTTATTCCACTGAAAAAAGACATAATACATTCCATTAAAATAGATTAAACCATTGGGATCATTTATTAATCCCTTATCAGATTGTAAATGATAGTTTTGTTTTTTATGAATATAAATACTAAATCACCCTTCCTAAAAGACTCTAGCGCTTTCAACTATTATTTAAAGCTATTTCAAGCTTTAATTGTATGGTTTTTAAAAAAATAAATATGGAAAAAACTAATCTTTCTATTTTTTTTCATATTCTCTTCTTTTTTTTATGTTAATATTAAATCATGAAAGAGTATAAAGAGACCAATCATAACTTATTATTTAAATCGCTATCTGATCTTGCCTTTTATTGTGCAGGTTTTGAAGAATGCAAACCCAATCAAAATTACGGCCCAATTTGTCGATCCTATCAACTGATTCATTTCATCTTAAATGGAAAAGGAAAACTACACATTAATGATCATATATTTGAAGTTTCTGAAGGAGATGCGTTTATTATTCCCGCAAATAAAGTAGCATTTTATGAAGCAGATTCCAATTATCCTTGGAGCTACGCTTGGATTGGTTTTTTGGGAATTAATTCTCAAATGTATACTTATCAACTCATGAATGCTACTCATGACATTTATATTTTTAAAAAGATTAATACGACTCAATACAAAGAAAAAATATTCAATATTATTGAATTACAAGGAGTTTCAACCAGTCATTACCTTAAAGCTAATAGCATTCTTTTAGATATTATGTCTTTACTCTATGAAGAATTAAATATAACAGATGCATTAACCTCTAAGTATTCACTAGTTGATGAAATTAAATTTTTTCTAGATATTAACTATCCAGAAAAAATAAAATTAATCGATGTTGCTAATCTGTTTGGAGTACATCCGAACTATCTTTCAAAAATATTTAATGAGAAATATGGAATAAACCCCAAACAATATCTTGTTGACTTAAAACTTAAAAAGGCCTGTAAATTATTATCTACAACAAAATTGCCGATTTCTATGATAGCGAACTCTCTCGGATTCGATGATCAATTAGCTTTTTCCAAAATATTTCGAAAAAAGCTCTTAATGTCTCCCTCTCAATATAGGAAGGCACATCAAAAAGATAGAGGTGAATGATGCGAATGCATGACTCACCTCTATCTTTTTGTCTTAACAGGGATGAAATAGAAAAATCTCTAATATCACAAAAGACTGATTATTCAAATTTATATTTTTACTCTATCTCTAAAGAATAAGGATACCCACACCGCACTCTGTGTCGTGTGGGTTTTCTTATCACCTTGTTATCTAAATTAATTTCTTGAATAAGAAGATGAATTTAATAAAAGTTAACCTCTGTTAAATAACTGAGATTTAATAACCTTCCACCCCAATCCGTTGCCTTACAACCGTTTGGGGTGGAAGTCCCTCTCTACTATGATAATCTCTAGGTATTAACCTCCCGCTACTATGAACGCTCTTTGTTAGATAAAAAACTAAGCAACCACCCCACCGCCCCAATATCGGCACGATATGGGGAGAAAAGGGATGGATGCTTAGTGATAATCTTGTTATCAGTTATGGATCATGAAGTTTAAATTTTTCATGGTAGCGGAATAGTCTTGATTAATAAAAATTTGTTTAATTACTTGAATAAAATAAGCAATTTATTCCTATAACATAGATGTAATTCCCCTTAGTATTTATGAAATACTCTCCGAAATCTTTTTTACTTTATTCTCTCTCCTTATAATTATATACTTTTAATGAAGCCCTAATGGTTGTATCCCCCTACAACGATTAGGGCTTTTTCGTGTTTAAAAATATCCCGCTACATGAAACTAACGATCAAGCACACCCCACCCGACGTATGCAATAGTCGGGTAACTGGTGGGATGATCGTTAGTGACTGTTTGGAGATATGACATTTGATGCCCTCTTGTAGCGGGATGCAACTCGTTAATTAAGATCCTTTTTATATCCCCTGTCTCAAAAGAATAAGGATACCCACACCGCACTTTGTGTCGTGTGGGTTTTCTTATCACCTTGTTATCTAAAGGCTCTCTTGAATGAGAAGATCAATTTAATAAAA
>artificially_reared_2__coassemble_1140_pt1 | contig 10616 bp, 7 predicted proteins | sample artificially_reared_2__metabat2_low_PE_015 | metagenome-assembled genome bin artificially_reared_2 | reverse complement strand
TTTAGAGCACTCATGGCAAAGTAAATATTATCTGAATATTTAATTGCTTTTCTTAAATCAATGTTCGCTTGAGAATTAATTCGTCTAATATTATAATTTCCCCAAGAGCTATCTGGTTGCCACTGACTACCGTTAATAGTTTTAATTTCAGTTGGGTTGATTGTTTGAGTTTCAAGTCCTGTTGCTGCTGTAATCAGCTTAAATGTTGAACCAGGTGAGTATAAACTTGCAAAACGATTTTTCTCATCTTCATATTTAATATTTTCACGATGTTGTTGATCGCTTTTTGTCATATAGGTAGTAAACCAATTCGAGTTATAAGACGGTGAACTTACTAAAGCAAGAATTTCACCTGTCGTTGGATTAACAGCTGTTGCAGATCCTTTTTCTCCATTCATCTTGTCATAGGTAAGTTTTTGAAGTTGAGCGTCAATTGAAAGGGTGATGCTGTTACCATGCTGTGCTTCTTTTATAGCTAACGTTTCAACTTTGTGGCCATCCCGCTCAATATAAATTTCAACACCATTGATTCCTCGTAATGTTGACTCATATACTTGTTCAAGTCCAGCTTTTCCAATAAGAGACGTTGTTGTATAAACACCTTCTTCATCGTTTTTTAATTCCTCTTCTGTAATGGGTCTAATGTAACCTAACAGTCGTCCGAAAGATTCATCATTTTTATAAACGCGACCTTGGTTTACTTGTATTAAAATTCCTTCATTTTGACGATTTTGTAGTGAGGCTAACTTAGGAGATTCTTCTAACAGATCAACGATTGAAACGAAATGATCCGGATTTTTATTAGCATTCAATTTTTTAATAATCGTTTCTTCATTGATATCTAAAATAGTCGCTAATTCTTTAATTTTACTGTCTCTATTTTCTTGATCAAAAACAGAAGGGTGAATACCAATTGTGATAAGGGTTCCATCTTTTGCAATTGCTTCACCATTTCGATCAAAAATACTTCCACGGTTTGCGCTTAGCGTACGAACTCTAACTTTATCACCACTTTCCATCATAGGGAAAATAAGCTTTTCTGACCATACAATGCGAAGTTCACCCTCTTCTTTGACAAATGGAAGTTCAAAGTTAGAAAAACTCATTTCACCTGCTTTTGTATCCATTGATAATTTAAAAGGAATTAGGTTATTTTCTTTATCAACTTCTCCCATTTCAAGTTGAATATTAGTTGCTTCAATTCCTGAGTAAATGTTTTTGTATTTTGTGACAAAATCTTCTTGTGATACTGATTGCTGTGACTCACTACTAAGTAGAAGATATAAGTTCTCATAATCTTCATTGACTAATTTTTCTGAAAAGCTGTTAAATAATAGCTCCTGTTTATTAGAAGAACATCCGACTAATAGTGAGAGACAAAGTAAAAGTATACTAAAAAAACGGTTCATTCTAATTCCTCATTCCTTTCTCATTCGGTATAACCATAGCAGCACTGTTTTGCTAAATTATAATATTTATTAAAGTGGCTTAAAACAATCATATGATGCAAGTTAAGTCATTATAACGGATGAACTATTTTGTTTGAATGAACGACAGTTTTTTAAGAAAATGACTGAGTTCATGAAAGAAGAGTAGGGTGAAAGACGATAGAATTTATTGGGGTAATATATAAGTCCAGATAAGTTTTTCATATCGGAAAACTTTTAGCTGGACTATAGTCTGTCTTAGTATTAAAGCAATCGATTAACTAAGACTGAGGTAGAATGATGAAATACATTTCTGTTTCTATATAGATAAAAAAAGATGATCTCTTATTTAAAAGAAATCATCTTTTTGTTTTAATTATTCAGCTTTAACGCTTTGTGCCGCACTAGCTCCGGCAATACGACCTGAACCGTAAGCATATCCTAATGTTCCACCTTCGAAGTAAACATAGCTATTTCCGTAAACTCCGTTTGTTTCACATCCTGCAGCAAATAATCCTTTAATGGCTTTACCGTTTGGATCTAAAACTTCTCCATTATCGTTAATGTCAATTCCTCCTAATGTTCCTAAGAAGACAGAAGGCGTTGTTTTAACAGCATATAATGTTCCTTCTAATTTATCTAAGTATTTAGCAGATTTGAAGTGATCTGTATCTTCACCAGCCTCAGCTAACTCGTTATAACGGTTGATTGTATCTACTAAATGAGACATTCCTAATTTTTCAGCTAATTCTTCTACAGAGTCAGCTTTAATAATACTTCCAGCTTCAACTAAAGCTTCAATATCAGGCATAACATCTGCTGGTGTATGTGCTACTTCAGCTGCTTTAGCTGTATTAACTTCATGTCCAACTTCAATGAAGATGGTTGGGTCAGTTGCTAATTCATCTGTGTAAACGTCTGTTAATCCTGCTGGTCCTTGTTCTTTAACGATATCAATCATTGTTTGATCAAAGATTTGATAAGCTGTCATTTTAGGTAATGATTTAATAACATTTGACGTTTTAATTGGTTCAAAAATGAATGATTCTTCGTTCATGAATCGATTTCCATCAACATCAACGAAAAGGAATGGGTTAATTAAAGCAGAGTTTAATGCTGATCCCCAAGTTGTACCTCCGCGGTTAACTCCATAGTGCATTGTAATAGCGTCTTCATAGCTTGCTGCAGCTCCTGCAGAAATTGCCATTTCAATTCCTGTTCCGATGTTTGTTGCTACGCGACCTGTTCCAACTTCTTCTCCAAAATATTTTTTAACTAATTCTTGATTTCCAGCGAATCCTCCAGTTGCTAAAACAACTGCATCAGCTTTAATTGTTAGGATTCCACCATCTTCTTTTTCAGCTTTGATTCCTTTAATTTCACCGTTTTCGATGATTAATTCAGTGGCTTTTGTTGAGTATAAAACTTCTCCACCTTTATTTTCAATTTGTTCATGTAATGTTGTAATAGCTACTGTCCCACCATCAACATATCCATGAATGGTTGATGAAGGATGTGTATGTTTATGTTCTTCGTATCCACCTGTTGATGGGTGTGCTAAGATTAAGTTAACTCCGTTTTCAATTAACCAGTCAACTGTTTCACCTGATCTTTGAATGATTTTTGAAAGTAATCCACCGTTAGCTGTGTAGTTACTTGTATTGATAAATTGGTCATAGAACCATTTTCCATCGACTGTTTTACCTTGTTCTTGTTGTTGTGTTGAATTTGTTCCGAATAATCCACCAGCCATTGTTCCTTGTCCAGCAGGTGAAGCTGTCATTTCAACTAATGTTACTTTTGCACCATCTTCAACAGCTTGTAAAGCGGCAGCACTTCCTGAAGCTCCTCCACCAACAACAACGATTTCTGTTGAAATTTCTTCATTAACTCCTGTTTTAACAATCGCTTCTTTTAAAGCTTCAACATCAGCACCCGCTTCTTTTAAACAAGCTTCAACAGCACTTAATAAGGCTTTTGAACTATTAGATGCTCCTGTTACTGTATCAACACCTAAGCTTTGGTGTGCGATAATATCTTCAATTAATGATTGTAAGGCAGTATCCCCAAGACCTGCTGTCTCAGATGATTCTAAAATAGTAATACTTTCGATTGCTGTTTCACTTAAAACAACTTCAACTTTAATAGAACCATTGTTTCCTTGTCCTGTTGCTGTATAAGTTCCAGCTTTAAATGTTTTTTCTGATTGTGAAATCCCTACTTCTTCATTTCCCTCGTTAGCTGAGCAACCAACAAATGTTGAACTTAAAGCGATCATGATAGCGATTGCCGCGTTACGTTTAGAAAAGTGTTTCATACTTACTTCATCCTCCTCAAAAACTTTGTTCATTATTACACAAACCATAGTTTAAATCTGAGGGTAAGCAGCAAGTCAATGCGAATTGTGAAAAAATTATATATATATTACACATTTTTTCGTATATTTTTAGATAAAATGAAGTATATTTTGTTTTATTTTTACTAATTATAAAGAAAATGGTAAAAAACTTGAGGGTAAACCTTAACTTATTCAATAGGAACATAGACTTTAAAATAGTGAAAGGTTTTTCCCTCTTCTTGTGTTGTTTTAATTAATATGCCGATTAAATCCCCACAACAGGTAAAAGGGTAGTGATCAAAAAGAGATTTAATCGTTTTAATAAGAAGTGGATTGTTAGTATATGGCGTAGGGAGTTTAAGATAAGTGACAAACGCACGGTGCTGAGGAAAAGTGAGAAATCTTTCATCAAGGGTAAGACCTAAGTTTATCGAGAACTTTTCTTGAATACCTAAGCACCAATGATAAGTGAACTGAGAATCAGTTAAATTCGACTCAGGCATATAAATTAACGATTCAGTCAAAGGAAGATGATCAATTAAGTTGATTTGATTGTTAACGATGCTATGATTTTCTTCAATGAGTTCTTTATTATTACTTTGCTTTAGGATGTAGTAAGTTGGCATCATTTCAATATACCATTGATTAAGGTTTTCATCGCATTGTAAACTTTCTCTATATAATTGTTCCGTTAATTCTTTTTGAATAACTAACTGAGAAATTTCTTGTTCAAGTGTTTTGATGTGATGTTTAATATGTTGATTTAAACTTTCGTTATCGTAAGAGTTAACAATATCGGAAGTGTCCTTAATCGAAAGTCCAATGTTACGATACTTTTTAGATTGAATTAATCGCCCAAATTGCCCAAATTCATAGTAGCGATAATTTGTTTCCTCATCTTTGTGTGGATAAATAAGGCCAAACTTTTCATAATGTTTAAGTAGATGAGATGAAACCCCCATAGTTTTTGTTAATTGCCCAATTTTATAATGTGACATAATTCCTCCTGTGAATTTAAGGTTGAAAGATATGTCGTTTATTGTATCAGAAGAGTTAGTAAAAATCTATAAACTGTTTACATAAACACAAAGCGATCGTTCACGCTGAAGTGAAATTAAGTGAAAATAAAAACAGATAAATCGATGCTCGATCTATCTGTTTTTATTTTATTCATATTTAGTTGCGGACTCTGCTGTTACAGGAAAGTAGCCATTTGGCATAGTGCCTCGTTGATCTTCGTAGAGTTTACCTTCAACATAAATAGCAACTTTATCAACATTGTAGTTATATCCGTAAGTATTGACGAGTGCATTAATAAATCCTACTTCAATACCTGACCCTAAATTAGTTGAGAGATAGAAGCTATCATTAAAATAAATATTTAATATGCCAGATTCCTCATCTAGTTTAGCAGATGTTACAAATGTCTCTTCATTCATTGTAACAAAATCTTCATTGTTTTGATTATCTTTAAGTCCTTTAGTTAAAGCGTTAATATACGCTCCATCAACGACGTCGACTGATTCATCAATATAGAACATTTCGTCTTTTTCTATATCATAGTAATAAAGTCGACTCATTTTAGATTGTGTGACTTCATCTTTTTCAGATGAATCAGTTTCATCAGCATTTGAATCATCCGTGGAGTCTGTGTCTGTGTTTGAATCATTATTCTGTGGTGTGGAGTTTTGTTCTTGTGAAGTGTCATCTGTTAATGGATTATCTTTAGTTGGCTCTGATTGATTTGCCTCGTTTTTTTCTTCATTAGCAGGTGAAGAACACCCAACTAAACCAAACAGTGTAAAGATAACGATAAAAACTGATAACATAAATTTTTTCATAAGAACCTCCTTAGTTAATTAAATCAACAGTATTATAACAAAGTCAGTTGTAAAAAAAGGTTATATTATGGTGCTTCTTAAAAAAAGAAATCATCTGAAAAAGAAGAATGCATGTCATTCATTGTAATCGATCTTTTTTATGACAAGTATTAAATCGATTTTTATGATAAACTAATGATAGTTAGTTAAAATATCATGAATATTGGAGTGTAAAAATGACAGCATTAGAGAAAAAACTACAAGCCGAAGTCCTTAAAAACTGTGAATTAGCCGAAAAACAATGTGGATGTCAGATGACAAGATTTATTCAAACAATCGAGCGATTTGGAATTGTGAAAACGGCACAAGAAATTTTAAGAAAAAGAAGAACTTCAGATTGTTTTAATAAATTAGCTGAAGCAGAGCGTCTGGAATTGACGATGGAAGCAACGATCGTAAAAGCAGAATATGCAGAATTATTTACAGATGATCAAGTCAATGATTGTTACGAATTGTTATGTGAACATGGCTATTATTAAATCATAGTGAAAAAGGTTATCTTCGTTAGTGAGATAATCTTTTTTCTTTTTCTTTAAATTTATGAAAAGAAAAATGTTAGATAAAGAAGAAAAGATACGTTTATTGGAATATTTCCTAGGAAAAGATGTAGAATGAGGGGCTATCTACATATGCGGTATTTTTTATTTTAACAAGATCACGATCTGCAATACTAAATACGATCAATGAAAATTCCGTCAATAAGATGTTTATTATAAAATGACAGCAATAAACGGTGAATATTTTTAGTGAGTGTGTTTGTGAAATGTTTATGGTATGGTATAAATGAATGTCATCAAGTTAGACAGAGGAGTGAATGAGCGTGTTATTTACAATTGGCCAAGTGACTAAAATGTATCATCTTCGACATGATACGCTTAGATATTATGATCGAATCGGTCTATTAAGGCCAACGGTAAGAAAGGAAAATGGGTATCGGTATTATACCATTCGTGATATTGAATTATTGGAGTTTATTTTATTAAGCCGTCAATTAGATATCCCTATTAAGACGTTAAAAGAGATTTTGGATAAGGGAAATATCGATGAATATATTGAACTCTTTTCTAGCCATGAAACGTTTATTGAAGAGAAGATAAAGAGTTTAAACGAATTAAAAAAAGAAGTTGGACGATTTAAACAAAAAGCACTAGCGATGGGGAAATTTCAAAATGTTCATTTACCAGATATCCCTCTCACACAATTTGTAGATAAAAAAATTCTATTTGTGAGTCAAAATGGAGAAGAATCGTTAGCAGAGATTGTTAAAAATCGAGATTTAATGATTACAACGAAAAAAAATGAAGCTAACGAATTAGACATGGATAGTAGCATCATTGGATTTGAACTTATGAAAGAAGAATCTGTTAATCAGAAGGAATATAAAAATTATTTAGAGTATCATCTTAAGGGAGAGTGTATTGTATTATCACGAAAAGATACTATTGAAAATTTAATTGATTATTTAAATGAAGCTATAAAAAAATATCAAATCACTTCTATTTTAAATGAAGCAGTTTTTCCGATCATTGAGTGTACATTTAATATGGTCAGAAGTGATGATAGTACAATTCACTTTGCTAATATTTATATTCCCACTCATTAAAATATCTCTTGACTCTAGAGTTACTCCATACTTTATTCTTTTCAAAGAATGAGTAGTTAGAGTGGAGGACATGAAATGCAAGACAATATTTTACATCATGAAAAAATTCCGAAATTATTTTTAACTTTTTGTATTCCGGCCATCTTATCGATGCTAATAGCAGGTATGCAAACGATGATTGATGGATTATTTGTAGGAAATATATTAGGATCAAATGCGATGGCAAGTATCAATATTGCTGCTCCGTTTATGCAACTTATTTTAGGATTAAGTATGGTTGTTAGTGTGGGAACGCAAAGTTATATGGGATTAAGAATCGGAGAAGGTAACGTTTCAAAGGCCCAAAATACATTTAAAACGTTTATTATCTTTATCGTAATCGCTGGAATCATCATTACGATACTAGGAATTGGATTTAATGAAAAAATTGCTTTATTTTTAGGTGCTAGCGACGTTTTAAAAGAATCTGTTTGCCTATATATTAAAACAATTTCTATGTTTACGATTCCAATGGCTATTATGTTTTTGTTTGGGTTTTCAAATCGACTCATTGGGCATCCAGACTTATATTTTAAAGGAATGCTTTTAAGTTTAGTTTGTAACTTATTTTTGAATTACATCTTGATCGCTAAGCTGGATTTAGGAATTGTTGGGGCCGCCATCGCAACTGGAATGTCTTATTCGTCTGCTTTACTAATAGTGAGTCACCCGTTATTAAGTAAAAAAAGTACCATCAATGTTTTTAGTGGAACGTTTGATCAAACGACGATATTACCTGTGTTATATAATGGTTCGTCTGAAGGGATTTGTTCATTATCTGCTGCGATTAGTGCCTATATTTTTAACATGGCATTTATGAATATAGCTGGTGAAAGTGGAGTAGCGGCTTTTACAGCTATTAATTATATCGGGCAGTTTGGTGTCTATGTTTTATTCGGCATTTCAGATGGAATTGGACCGATTATTAGTTATAGTTACGGTGGTAAACTTTATCATCGAGTGAAAGAAGCGTTAAAACTATCATATTTTGTTGGATTAGTAATTGGAAGTTTAGTGTTTATGACGTTATTTTTCTTTGGTCAAACTTTTATTGAATGGTTTATTAAAGAAGATCCACAAATTATTCATTTAGCGACTCAAGGAGCTAAACTGTATTCCATTGCTTTTTTCATGAATGGTTTTAATATTATTAATTCAGGTTACTTCACTTTTATCGGAGAAGCACTGAAATCGGTACTGATCGCAAGTAGTCGTGGGTTCATCTTTATTCTATTAGGAATCATTTGTTTACCAAAACTTCTTGGATTAAATGGAATTTGGTTAACGATTCCGTTTGCTGAATTTGTAACAGTTATTCTTGGAATTCTTTTGTTAAGAAAAAAAGTATCTAATTAAATAGAGATACCTCTCATTAAATAATGATATAAAAAAGCTCATCAACAAGGTTATGTTTGATGAGCATTTTTATTATGAATGATAACAATACACTATTTAATTGAGCTTGATTGAAGAAAGAACTTCACATGTTTATAATGATACGTTAATTTTGTAAAGTTAAATAACTGTCCAGATGATAAATATAGTTGTTGTAAGAAAATCATGGCGGGACTTGTCGTATCTAAATCCAGTAACTTAGCCACTTTTGAATCAAGTAGTTCAATATGAATATAGCTATCAGAAAAACCTAAATTTAAATTTAAAGCTGAAGTTAAGTATTCAAAAATAGAGCGTTCAGCAATTTCTTTCGTTAAAAATGGAACAATGCTTTTTTTATAATAAGACTCCTCGTAACACATGATGTCGTCATTTAGATATCGAATTCGTTTAATCATATAAACTTCTTCATTAGGATCACATTCAAGAGATTTTATTAATTCTTCATCGGGCCTAATGACTTCAAATTCTAACACCTTTGATGTGATATGAAAGTCTTTTAAGGAGTTTGTTAAACCGGTCATAATATTTAAATCAATATAACCATTTCTACTTTTTTTTCTAACGAAGATTCCACTTCCTCGAACCTGATAAACAAGCCCCTTTAACACTAAAGATTCTAAGGCTTTAACAATTGTACTTTTACTAACCTGATAGTCTGCTGCTAAATTTTCAACGGTGGGTAACTTCGTTCCTTGAGGAATGTCATTTTCATAAATATAGTTTTCTATTTCGTTTGCGATCTGTTCGTATTTCAGCATAAATTACACCTTTATTATGTTTTATAGTTATTTTTTTCAGTATAGCATAATTCAAAATAAAAACCAATATCGCTAAATTTTGTAAAATTTAAATTGAAAACGCTTGACTAATTATACCGGTATAATTAAAATATAATCATACAATAATTTTTGTAAGGGTTTTTAAAAGGGGTTAATCTTTCGAAATATTGTAGAGGGTTAAATTTGTAAAAAATTATGGAGGGATTAATATGTCCGGTTCAGTACGTGATTATGAAAAACTAGCAGTAGATATTATTCATGCTGTTGGAGGAAAAAATAATATTAGTAAGGCATCAAGGTGTGCGACTCGTCTTCGACTGGTTTTAAAAGAAACACCAGCAAATGCTAAAGAGGAAGTATCTGCGTTAACAGGGGTTATCACTGTTGTCGAGAATAACGGACAATTTCAAGTTGTCATTGGGACACACGTAGGAAAAGTTTTTGATAAAGTAGTTAGTGAATTAAACTTAGATAGTCAAGCTTCAGATGCAGATGCTCCAAAGGGAAGTGTTTTAAATCGAATCATTGCGACTATGTCTGCTGTATTCGCTCCGTTCATTTATATTTTAGCAGCAGCAGGGATTTTACAAGGAGCCTTGATCTTAATTAACATGATTAGTCCAGCTTTTGAAGCGACTGGAACATATGAAGTATTAAGTTTCATGTCATGGGCACCATTTACATTCTTACCGATTTTTATTGCGATCACAGCATCGAAACACTTCAAATGTAATATGTTTATTGCGATTGGTTGTGTTGCTGCATTAGTCAGTCCAACATGGGCAGAAATGGCGGCACGAATCGCTTCGGGAGAAAGTATTAAATTTTTAGGAATCAGCTTAGCTGAAACGACTTATACATCATCAGTTTTACCACCATTATTTTTAGTTTGGTTATTATCTTATGTTGAAAGATTTATTGAAAAAAGATTACCAGATGTCGTTAAGTCTTTATTTACACCATTACTTTGTATGCTAATCATGGTTCCGTTAACTATTTTAGCTATCGGACCTTTATCAGATAGTTTAGCAACGGCAATTGCGAATGGCTATAATAGTTTATATAATTTTGCACCAGTTGTTGCTGCGGCAGTCATCGGAGGATTCTGGCAAGTTGTTGTTATCTTTGGGGTACACTGGGGAATTACACCTA
>artificially_reared_2__coassemble_1135_pt1 | contig 10658 bp, 10 predicted proteins | sample artificially_reared_2__metabat2_low_PE_015 | metagenome-assembled genome bin artificially_reared_2 | reverse complement strand
TATCACCTTATTTTTTAATGAATTCAAAAAAAAAATTAAAACTTTTAATAAATTTTAATGATATCGCATATCATCTCTTACATAATCAGACAATTAAAACGGTATTACTAATGAACAAATGAATTTAAACATTCCAGCTGTAAATAATACCTAATAATAATTCATTAAGAAAATAAAAAAAAGGCTGTCTCAAGTGAGACAACCTTGGTTAAAACTTAAAAATTGGGCCCTGATGCAAATATCTCTGTTGCGAGATTCGTCAGAAGAAACGAAAGTTTCTTTTACATCACCTGACGAATAATAAAGGTTAGCTAATATTTTATAAAAAAATGGCGCGAAGCCCGCGCCACTCTGTAAACAAGTGTTATTACTATTCAGCAGAGAATGGTAATAATGCCATGTGACGAGCACGTTTAATAGCAACTGTTAATTCACGTTGGTATTTAGCGCTTGTTCCTGTTACACGACGAGGTAAGATTTTTCCACGATCAGATACGAAACGTTTTAATAAATCTACATCTTTATAGTCGATTTTCGTAATTTTGTTTGTTGTGAAATAGCAAACTTTACGACGACGACGTCCTCCACGACGGAATTGAGCCATGATAGTTCCTCCTAACATCTTTTAAAATTGTTTATTTATCTTTTATCTAAAAATTAAAATGGTAAATCATCATCAGAAATATTAATAGTTGAGCTAAAATCAGGCTCATTATTAAATGATTGAGATGGATTTGTAAAACCTTGATCTGGACTTGGGGCTCCTCCAAATGGATTTCCACCAAAAGGATTTGATGCAGGTGCTTGAGATTGGAATGATGGTGTTCCACCGTATCCTCCTCCAAAACCTCCACCGAAGTCTTGTGATGGTTGAGCTCCGAAGTTTCCACGATCAGCAGATGCAGAGCGTGGTTCTAAGAATTGCACACTATCGCAAACAACATCTGTTGTATAACGCATTGAGCCATCTTGAGCTTGATAGCTACCTGTTTCAATACGTCCTTCCACTCCGATAAGAGATCCTTTACGTAAAAACTTAGCCATGTTCTCAGCTTGACCGCGCCATGCAACACAGTTGATAAAATCTGCTTGACGTTCTCCATTTTGACTAGTGAAAGTGCGATTAACCGCAATACTGAATCGCAAATTAGCGATACCGTTAGTTGTATACTTTAGTTCTGGATCACGAGTTAATCGCCCTACTAAAACAACGCGATTAATCATTTATACCACCCTCACTTAGTACTTTAAATCTTATTCTTCTTCTTTGATAGCGATGTAACGGATAACATCTTCGCTGATTCCAGCTAAACGATCGAATTCGTTTTTAGCTTCGATTGAAGAGTTAACTGTCATTACTACGTAGTAACCTTTTGTGAAATCTTCGATAGCGTATGCTAATTCACGCATACCCCACTCTTTTAATTCAACGATTTCAGCTCCCATGTTAGTGAACATGTTTTTGAAGTTTTCGATTACTGCTTTGCGTCCTTCTTCTTCTAAGTTAGGACGAACGATGTACATAATTTCGTATTTTCTCATTATATTGCACCTCCTCTTGGTCTAGACGGCCCATCTATGGGCAAGGAGTAATAGTCTTATTACTCACAGTCATATATTATAGCACATCATCAACCATCATAGCAAGACAAAATAAATTTATCTTGTAACAATTTGTAGTGTGGATGACGTATAAAAATAGGCACATTCTCAAACGTGCCTATCTGACTTCATCATCAACATCTAGTTGTGGATATCATGACAAATTTTAATTGTTATTAATGATGAATCCTATTTATTATTGTTTCAATCACTTAAAATTTATTCAATGAAACAATTTTTTAAACATTAAAACGGAATAACATAACATCTCCATCTTGCACGATGTATTGTTTTCCTTCTAAACGATAGCGTCCCGCTTCACGTGCCGCTTGTTCTGAACCGTATTTTAATAAATCATCATAAGATACCGTTTCAGCGCGAATAAATCCTCGTTCAAAGTCACTATGGATAATTCCAGCACATTGTGGAGCTGTCATTCCTTTAATGAATGTCCATGCGCGAACTTCTTGAACACCAGCTGTAAAGTATGTCGCTAATCCTAATAAGTCATAAGCCTCACGAATTAATTGATCTAATCCGCTTTCTTTGATTCCTAATTCCTCTAAGAACGCTGCTTTTTCTTCGTCTTCTAATTGAGAAATTTCTTCTTCGATACGTGCACAAACTTTAATCACTTTTGCACCCTCACGATCAGCATACTCTTGTAAAGCTTTTACATAATCGTTATCTTCTCCAGCCATTAAATCATCTTCACCGACGTTAGCCACATATAAAATCGGTTTTAACGTTAATAATTGTAAATGTTTAATGGCTTGTAATTCATCTTCGTCTAACTCTAACGCACGAGCCGGTAATTCTTGATCGAATCCTTCTTTCACTTTCTCTAAAACAGCTTGTTCAGCTTTTGCTGCTTTATCTCCTGATTTCGCTTGTTTAGCTAAACGTCCTAAACGACGATCCACTTGCTCCATATCAGCTAAGATTAACTCTAAGTTAATGACTTCAACGTCACGAATTGGATCCACTGATCCTTCAACGTGAATGATATTTCCATCTTCAAAACAACGCACGACTTGTGTGATCGCGTCTACTTCACGAATGTTAGCTAAGAATTTATTTCCTAACCCTTCTCCGTTACTTGCTCCACGTACAAGACCTGCAATATCTGTAAATTCAAATGTTGTTGGAACAGTTTTTTTAGGTTTGACTAATTCTGTTAATTTATTTAAACGCTCATCCGGAACTTCAACGACACCTACGTTTGGGTCGATTGTCGCGAATGGATAGTTAGCTGCTTCGATTCCAGCTTGAGTAATTGCATTGAATAATGTCGATTTTCCGACGTTTGGTAAACCAACGATTCCAGCTGTTAATGCCAATGTCTTCACGTCCTTTTATTATCAAATATCGTCACTATCTATCAGGAAGTATGCACTTCACTGTTACCAGCGACCTAGCAAAAGTTTCTGCCTATTTAGACACCCATTTGTTCAATTAAACGTTTGTGTCCAAAATTTACTGATTCGTATCTATTTTACACTATTTTTATGACTTTAGCAAAATGAACTCACATTCTGACATTTTTTTCTGAGAAACTGCATATACTGTGTTTAACGTTAAAGAAAGGATGTGGGATGATGACACAAATTAATTTTTCAGTTAAAGGTTTAATCATTAAAAATCATGAATTTTTAGCTCTTCATAAAGTGAGTGCTCGCTGTGAATATTTTGATCTTCCTGGAGGAAAAATGAAAGTTAACGAAAGTGCCGAAGAAGCATTATGTCGTGAAGTATTAGAAGAAACCTCTCTTGTCATTAAACCCATCCGACTTTTACATCATTGGGACTTTATTAACGATGATTACTTAATTATGGGGGTCATCTACTTATGTGAAGTGATAAAAGGTGACATTACGTTATCTTCTGAACATGATTACTATAAGTGGTTACCTTTAAGTGAAGAGTCTGTTCCTTTACTGACACCTTCACTTGCACAACCCATTGCTGATTTAAATCTTCATGCGATATAAAAAATCCCAGTTAAACTGGGATTTTTTATGACTGTAACCAGTAAGAGACTTCTTGATGCCAAATGTCTAAAGGAATTTCTTTAGCATTTTTTATTTCATATAAATAGTACGTTCCATCTTCACGCATGATTGTCTGAATCGCCTCACATTTAAGCGTGACCTGTGGATGAGTGAATAAAGGAATTTCTACTTCTGGTAATTCTTCATCTAAATCAAATAAGAAGTATTGATAGTTAAAGTTAACGGCTTTCACTTGTTCACCTGTCTTTGTGACAAATGTTTTTGATAAAGCAACACGTGGTCGCTTTCTTAAAAACTCTTTAGATGTTTTTTGACGTTCAAAAATGTTGAGCTTGATATCATTAATAATACTTGAATCTAAAATGCGATCCGGTAAGTGTGGAACACGGTCATATAACAGTTTAATAAATTCTTGATAATTTTTTTCTGTCATTCGTTTTATTTTAAAGACATATCGATAATTATGTGACGAATCAACACGAAGTAATTCTGCTTCAAACTGCACCGTATATTTATCCCTGGTTAACGTCATTTGATGACTGTTTTTTTCGGATATATAATACGGAAACGTTGAAAGTAGACAAACCCCATGTTCTGACACATCATACACATCAAACGTATAAATCTCATCATCAACATTGATGGTTGCAGTCGCTTCCATCTTAAATCGATCACTTAATCGTTGCATTGGGCGTCCTAAAATAAAGAAAATAGCCATCAGCAAGCAGTAGCTATTCATACTTAACCAAAGAAGCACAACGACATAGCTACTCCAATCGGGTGTGAATAGATAATAGATGCAACGAATCATCCCGATTACCGTTAAGACCATTAAAATCAAATGAGGAATGGCTAACTTTAAGACATCTGAATTTTTATGAACCATCGTTTTATCTTTACGTGTCACTTCAAATTTTTTCATACTAATTCCGATGCTTTCAAGTAAAATAGCAGGTAACAGCGATGGCATTAAAATCGTTTCATACACATTTGTCCACTTCATCGTGCGAACATTTCTTGAAAAACGACGCAGTGTCATAAGGGTGATGACATACATCGGTAACCAAAAGATAAGCACTTGGATCAAGGTGGCTTTGACCACTAACACATTAAAAACAGCAAATAAAATAGGAGCCATTAAGTAACAGAATCGTTTTAAACTGTTATACCAATAAAAAATAGCGTTTGTATAATTCAGGCGTTGTTTAAAACTCAACCCCCTCACAAAGAGTGGACAATAACGGCGAAACGTTTGAATACATCCTCGTGCCCAACGATTGCGTTGTTTTAAAATTCCTTCTAAATCGTGAGCTGCAAGTCCTGAAGCTTGAATGGAATCGATGGCATATGAAAGATATCCTGCCCGTTGAATTTGCATTCCCGTTGCAATATCTTCTGTAATAATTCCAGTCACAAATTCTCCAATGTCTTCAAGTGCTTTTCGAGATAAAACCGTATTTGATCCCCCATAAATCACCGAGTTACTTGAATTTTTCCCGAGCTGGATATCTTTATAAAAATAATCTTGCTCATTTGGAATTCGATCTTCTGAGTATAAATAATACTGAAAAATATCCGCATTATAAAATACCTGTGGAAGTTGAATAAATCCTAAAGGTTTTGGCAACTCTTTTTCCTCAACTCCTTGTTCACGAAGCTTTTGACGCTTGACTTCATTTTCAATAAAAAACGGTAAACTCTCCATTAAAAAGTTTTTCATTGGAATCATGTCTGCATCCAGTGTCACGACATACGGTGATGACGTTTGACTCAGGGCATGATTTAAATTTCCTGCTTTCGCATGTTCATTATTATCACGCGTTAAATAGCCAACCCCGAGTCTCTTAGCTAATTGCTTAATCGTCGGACGACGCCCATCATCTAATAAATAAATGTGGACTTTATTCAAATCAGGATAACGCATATTTTTACACCCAATGATCGTTTTATACAGCAATTCTTCCGATTCGTTATAGGTCGCAATGAAAATATCCACATCTGGGTATAAGCGCTCATCTTCTATCTCGGGTTTCACTGGAACGACGAGTTTTGTCACATTTAAAAAGTGAATAAAAAACTCCCCCATCCCAAAAATCTCAATCACTAGTAACAGTAGTCCACAACTAAAAGCAAACCAGCCGTAGCCAATAGGAAGGGTGAAAAAGATGCGCCAAACAAAATAAATACTTGAAAATAAAACATAAAAAATAAGCCAATACCGCTTATTCTTTATGTTTTCTGTCTCCATTTATGACTTCCTCTCTATATCAATTCATGTGATGTATTAAGTTTTTCAGTGTCGAATAAAGTCGGACACATTATATAACATACTCCGTCTATGCATGAATTGTCACTAGGGGAAAAATGGTTAACAAAAAGACGTGGGAATACCCCACGTCTTTTTGTTAGATAAATAAATGAAAATACCAATTTAATATACTTGTTCCATAAAATAAACAGATGTAGGCAGCGATCGCAATAAAAGGCCCAAATCCAATCGGTTTTATTTTATCTTTGACAAAAAATAATAGATAGATCAAAGCTAATATCGCTGCTAAAAAGATGGATAAAAAAGTATTAGACATTCCTAACACGAATCCCACAACAGCGTATAACTTAATGTCTCCACCACCCAGTGCCTCTTTCTTGAATAAAAATTGTCCAAGTAAACCAATACCATACAGCGTTAAAAACCCAACTCCCGCTCCTATTAAACCAGAAGTTAAATCATACTTTGGATAAATCGCATAAAGAATGATGAGTACAACTCCAAAAAAGAATAGCACTTTGTCTAAAATCAACTGATAGTAAATGTCAGACACGGTAATAATGATGAGCATCGATAAGAAAGCCCAAGCAATATAAATCGCTCCTGAGTTGAACCCATCAAGTCCATAAAACCAAACAGGAAACACAAACAAAAGTCCTGAAAAAATTTCAGATAATAAGTAAATCGGCTTAATTTTAATCTGACAATTTCGACATTTCCCTTTTTGAAAAAGATAAGAAAGAATCGGCATCAACTCATAAAAACGAAGCTCATGCGAACAGCCTGGGCAGCGGGAACGATCACTCACCCAGTTCTCACCAATCGGCATCCGATACCCAACAACGTGATAAAAGGATCCCAAACAAGCTCCAATAAAAAAAACTAACAAATAAATCAAACTCATTCATAAACCTCCCTTCTATGAAGTAAATACGTTAAACATTAGCTTCTTCTTTTTCTAATTTTACTTTCGTCGCTAGAGCTAATAAAATCATGAAATAAGGAGTGACATAAAACTTGGTATTACCAACAAACGCTGAAATTAAATAACCACTAATCACACAGAATGAAATGATAACAAGAGAATCTAACTCGTGTTTATGTTTAATTCCATGAATATACAGATTGACTAACGAAATGAGATAAAAAATCAAAGCAGGTAATCCAAGAGTAGCCGAATGTTGTAAATACTCATTATGAGGTTTTAACATATTAATTCCAACCTGTGCATAATTGTAATCCAAATTATCAGGACCATACCCAAATAAAGGACGCTCCATCGTAAACTTAACGGCATTAGTCCATAGTTGCCAACGCCCTGATCCGGCATAAGCACTTTGTTCTGTTTCCTTTAAAATTTCAACAGTATCTTGTTTTAAGACCTCAAAATTATGATTCACAATTCCTGACGTAAAGTTTATGACTAGTGAAATCATGATTAGTGTCATAAAGGGAACAAAAAATTTGATTTTTAATTGTCCTTTACAACAGTAAAAAATAATAATCATGATCAAACTTCCCCCTAAAACACCTAAGTAAGAACCGAATGTATTATTAAAAATTAACGCACAAACCATAACAATAAACTGTAAAAGATAACTGATCTGCTTCTTTAAAGTCTTCGCTACTAGAAAGAATGCGCCCGAACATAAAATCGTAAGCGTTAAATAATAGCCAAAGTGATTCGTATTATGAAACGTTGCCGCTAATTTCATGTAACCACTAAATGCTCGAATATTTATCCCATAATACTGTAAGATAGTCAAAAATGATAAAACCGTTCCAACCCAACAAAATAGATTTAAAACTTTTTTAAATATGTTTTTATTGTTCAAAAAAACAGCACTACCATAAAAACCAGCGTAAGCCATATAGGTTAAAAATCCTTCGTGACTATAAACATCTCCTATAAATGCGTGATATTTATCTCTTGCTAAAAAACATGAAAATAGACTCCAAATTAACATGAAAAACAAAGTAAGTTGTGATAGATGTTTGATCAGATATGATTGATTTCTTAGACTTTGAAGAACATCTTCTTTTAAAACTCTTAAAATGATTAAATAAATACCTAATATCCCGCTACCTATCACACTCAGATAAATTAATAAATCAGCATCCGTTTTCGTTATATATGAATAAGTCATTGAAAGAACAGGCACCAAGCACCAATATAATAATATTAACTCCGCTGCCCTATCATAAATAAAATTTGGAATACACTTTGCAATTTCACTCATCGTCTGACACTGTTTCAACTGCTTATACAAACCCAAATCTCTCTCCATAAACTAACTCCTTTTCCTCTTCCCTATTAATCTAAGTATCCCTTCGCATCGTCTAACGATAAAATCCCATACATTAATAATTCATTAATGGCCATCTCCATCGTTTGCATCCCAACATCACGACTTGTCTGAATGACGCTTGGAATTTGATAAACTTTTTCTTGGCGGATTAAGTTAGCAATGGCTGGCGTATTAATCATGATTTCACAGGCAGCGCGTCGTCCATCTGCATCTTGACGTTTAAATAAACGTTGCGCCACGACTCCTACTAAACTTCCAGCTAACTGCATACGAATTTGGCTTTGTTTTTCAGCTGGAAAAACATCAATAATACGTTCAATCGTTGAAGCTGCGGATGACGTATGTAACGTTCCAATAACAAGATGCCCTGTCTCGGCTGCTGTTAAAGCAATTTGAATCGTTTCTAAATCTCGCATCTCTCCAACTAAAATAATATCTGGATCTTGACGAAGAGCGACTCGTAAAGCTTGATTAAAGTCATGAACATCTGAACCAATTTCACGCTGATTAATCATACATTTTTGATGACGATGCTGAAACTCAATTGGATCTTCGAGTGTAATAATATGCTTATAAAAATTTTGATTCACATGATTAATCATAGCAGCTAATGTCGTCGATTTTCCTGAACCAGTTGGTCCTGTTACTAAGACTAATCCTCGTGGTTTTTCAACCAACTCCTTCAGACCTAGCGGTAATTCCAGTTCTTCTAAGGTTGGAATTTGACTTGGAATAGGTCGAATTGCTAAAGCACATTGCCCTCGTTGATGATAAGCATTCACACGGAAACGAGAAACTCCTGGAATACTATGTGAAAAGTCTAGCTGTAATTCTGATTCAAACTTACTAAACTGTTCACGAGGCACAATTTCTTCAATTAATTGATTAACCAAACTAGGTGTCATCACCTCATCACTTAAAGGAGTTAAATCCCCTCGTAACCTAATCATCGTAGGTAACCCCACTGTAATATGAATATCTGAAGCTTTTAAATGAATCGCTTCAGTTAAAATATCATTAATCTTCATAAACTGCTCCCCTTTTATTAACAAAAATTAACTCTCTATAATTAAATCATACCTTTAAAATAAAAAACTACACATATCATGTAGTTTTTTATTTTTTATTAGAATAAATCTGGTAAATATGAATTTGGTATCTCTTCATCTTTGTCATTTGCTTTAACACCAATAGAAACATCTTTCATCGTTGCTCCAACTGTAATTGTATTAGTAATTAAAGGAAGATCTTCGTTTGATGTCAGAGCCGTATAAAAGATTAAGATTTCAGTCCCTACACTTACATTTGGTAGATTAATATTATAAATTGTAGAATTTAATTGATTAATATCAGAATCTATGTTTATTTCTACTCCCGCTAGTGGTTTTAGCGAAAGTTTCTCTGAATTTCTCTCAATTTTAAAAACTTGAATAGAATCTTTACTAAAATCTTTAAATTTTTCTGAAACTCTCAACTTTGCACAGTCAGTATTGTTCTTTATCGTAAATGTTGCTCCAAAGTTAACTAAAGTCTCTCCATCAACCGTAGTCAAACTAGATGGTGTTGATTCTAAAATAGTAATTTCCTGATTAGTTTGAGACTTAAACAATCCATGTACTAAATTAAAAGGTACCTGATTGATACTAAATGTTTCAATCACGTGATTATTTTCATAATTAACCTCAATCTTATGATTTTTATCCCATGAAAATATCTCAGAATTTTTCTCAACTTGATAATCATTCTTTACTTCATCTGAAGAATCAAATTTAATATAATAAGTTCCTGTCGGGACAGTATCAAAAATAACTTCGTTAGTAGCATTTATGAATTGTTTCGCTACTATCTCATCACCACGCAATAATTGAATCTCAATATTATGTTTTAAAAATAGTTCTGTGATATTAGATTCGAATTTTAAAGTAATTCGACCTCGTTTAACATTGACAAAAGATTCATGATTCCCTTCAATCTTTGCACAATTATTCTCAGCACTTCCTAGACAGTACGTATATTTTCCTAAAAGATCAAGTGTATTAACATTATTAATTTGAACTGTTGAATCCCCAATTACTTTAAAATTAAATGTAACTATTCAGCCACCAAGTAAACGAATTCCGTTTCTTGGTGATTTTGTTAATGATATGTAGCTCTCGTGAATAACTTACCTATTTGTAAGATTTACGTTATAATATCCTTACTATTCCAACTTTAGAAGAAGGTGTCATCTCATGTCAGAATCTGAAATCATCAAAGTTTATCAGGAGGGGATTCAATCCGTTATTAGTTTAGTTCAAGGACTTTCCACTCAAATCTCTGAGTTATCTCAGACTGTTTCAGATTTAGATGCTCGCCTTAAGAAACTTGAAAAACAATCAAATCAAACCAGTCAAAATAGTAGCTTACCTCCGTCAACCGATGGTTTTAAAAAGACAAAAAGTTTGCGTCAACCTTCAAATAAAAAAC
>artificially_reared_2__coassemble_1124_pt1 | contig 10784 bp, 11 predicted proteins | sample artificially_reared_2__metabat2_low_PE_015 | metagenome-assembled genome bin artificially_reared_2 | reverse complement strand
ATTCCGAAGTTTTCAATTAATGTTGCCTCTTCTACCATATATTTAGCTGTTCCTTTTTTTTCACTTGTACAGATTGCGATCACTTGACTCATATCTTTATCCTCCAATTTGATTCATTAACTTTATTTCTTCATTTTTGTCTTTTTGATTAAAGAGATGTTTTTCAGGCTTTTCATAAATGTTTTGAGAGATCAGCTGAACTAATGCTTCATCACTGATTCCCTCACGAAGCTTATCTTTTAAATTCACTCCGAATCTAAAATGTAAACACTGTTTTAAAAAACCATCAGCTGTAATACGAATTCGATTACAATCTTGACAAAAACAGTTCGAAACCGCACTAATAAAGCCAACCCGCCCTACTGCATTAGCTACTTGAATATATTCTGCAGGTCCACCCTTTTTAACGCGTCCACTTTCTTTAATCTCTAAGTGATTTGATTTAATTAAATCTAAAATTTTAGCATTAGATACACCTTTATGTTTTTTTCCAATCCCAATTGGCATTAATTCAATAAAACGAACATCAATCGGATGAGTTAAGGTTAAGTTAACGAAGTCTAAAATTTCATCATCATTAACCCCTTCCATCAAAACCGTATTGATTTTAACTTTTAACTGATACTTTAAACATTCCTCAATAAATTGTAAAACATCTGATAAATTCCCTCGACGAGTAATTTGTTTAAAGCGATCTTCTTTTAATGTATCTAAGCTAATGTTGACTCCTTTTAATCCATACTTTGCAAACAGATGGACTTGATCGGCCATAAGCGTCCCATTCGTTGTCATATAGATTTCATCGATGCCCTCAATGTCATTTAACTGTTTAATGAGTTCATCAACTTTAGGGCGTGCTAACGGTTCTCCACCCGTTAATCTTATTTTTTTAATTCCTAATTTAGCCGAAGCTTTTACCGCTCTAATAATTTCTTCATTCGTCATTAAATGACTATTTTTTAAAAAGTCTTGCTCTTTATCTTCCATGCAATAAACACAACGTAAATTACATTTATCAGTAATGGAAAGTCTTAAATAGTCAATATCTCTATTAAATCGATCTCTCATTTTATTCGTTTAACTCCTCTTCAAAGAAGTTAAACTCACCACTTTTCCCGCCTGTTTTTTTCAATAAGTGGGTTCCTTCAATGACCATACGTTTATCAACCGCTTTACACATATCATAAATCGTTAACGCAGCTACCGTAGCAGCAGTTAAAGCTTCCATTTCAACTCCTGTTTTATCAACGATTTTCACGGTTGCTGTAATCTGGATCGCACATTCTTCATGATCGATTTCAAAGTCAACTTGGCAATTAGAAATCATAAGAGGGTGACACATTGGAATTAAGTTAGACGTTTGCTTACTTGCCATAATTCCTGCAACACGCGCGACCCCTAAGACATCACCTTTACCAATTTTACCGGCTTCAATTAAAGCTAACGTTTCTTGGCTAACTTTAATTTTAGAAACAGCAATCGCGACGCGTGCTGTTTCTTGCTTATTTGATACATCTACCATTTGTGCATTTCCATTATGATCAAAGTGAGTTAATTTATTTTCCATTTTCGTTTCTCCTATCCTGTTTAAATTATTTACCAAACGAACAATGTGGGAATGAACAAACATCACAATCTAAACAAAGTCCACCATGTCCATATGCTGCAATATCATCTTTTGTTAAGATTTCATCCGTTAAAATACGAGGTAAAACAAGATCTAAAACGGTACGTTTTGAATACATCGCACAACTTGGAACACCTAGAACTGGAATATTTCCATGATAAGCTAATAAGAACATCGCACCTGGTAAAATAGGTGAACCATATGTCACTAAATCACAACCACTTTCTTTAATCGCAGTTGGTGTCACATCATCTGGATCTACTGACATTCCACCCGTACAAATAATTAAATCTACCTTTTCTTCAATTCCTTTTTGAATTTCTTCAATAATTCGTTCCTTTTGATCCGGTAAGATCACTTGACGAATGACTTCACTTCCATACTCTCCTAATTTGCGTTCAATGACAGGTAAGAAAGCATCTTTAATCGTTCCTTTATAAACTTCATTTCCTGTCGTAATCAATAAACATTTTTTAGGTTTAAATGTTTCTAACCAAATCACACGTTCTTTAATTAAGTTTTCGGCTTGAATAATTTTTTCTTCATCAATAATTAATGGGATGACACGTGTTCCACCAATTTTTTCACCTTTTTTTAATGGGGTGTTATGATGAATCGTTGCCATCATCATCTCGCCAATTGAATTTAGTGTAAATAATTTTTCTTTATCAACTTTTAATACCCCATCTGTTGCTGCAAAGAAATCAATTTTTCCTTCTTTAATTTCTTCTGATAATGAAATTCCTTCACCTTTAACTAAATGAGCCAAACGTGTGGCTGCTTCATTTTCATGTAATTGCCCTTCTTTTGCTTCCCAAACATAAATATGCTCTTTTCCAATCGCACGTAATTTCTCAATATCTTCTTCTTGAATTAAATGTCCTTTTTTAAATAAACGACCTTTAAATTCCCCAGGAATAATTTGTGTCACATCGTGTGAAAGCACGGTTCCAATAGCATCTTCTACTTTAATCATTTTCATCATGACTGATCCTTCTCCTTCATTTAGTATCTCATGTAATTTAACAATGTTTTATATAAGCTCACTAAAAAGATAGCAACTATAAAAATGACAACTAAAATTAACAACGCTTGCTGATTATCATTATTTTCAATTGCATAATAAAGCGCCATCGGTAACGTCTGTGTTTTTCCCGGAATATTTCCTGCTACTAAAATCGTTGCTCCAAACTCACCAAATGCCCGAGCAAACGATAATAACATCCCATTTAAAATACCTTGAATAGAAAGAGGAAAAATTATTTTTAACCAGATGGTTAGCTCACTGGCTCCATAGACGCGGGCAGCATTTAACACATCCTCATCAATTGATAAGACGGCTGCTTTTATACTTTGATACATAATGGGAAACGTCACAACGATTCCTGCGATCACGGCAGCTGTTAGTGTAAAAATAATTGAAATATCAAACATTTGATAAAGAAATCGTCCAATCCATCCCTGACGTCCAAAAATCATTAAGATGATGTAACCGATCGCTGAAGGAGGAATAAACATCGGTAAAATAAATAATCCTTCTAACCAACGATAACGTTTCTTTTGATTAAATCCAATAAAAATAACAGCCCCCATCGCAAGTAAAAGTCCAATGAGAACCACTAATAAAACAACAGTGAATGAAACTTTCGAAGCTTCAATTAATACTTTATTATTCATTCATATCAAATCCATAAGACTTCAAAATGTTTTTTCCTGTGTTTGATAAAATAAAATCCATCAATGCTTCGCACTCTTTTTGATTTTTGTATCCCTCAATTGGTGCTAACGAGTAAACGATAGGCTCGTATGAATCTTGAGGAAGTGGCATGACAACTGAAGCTTTAGTTAAAGTCAGTGCATCGGTTTGATAAATCACACCATAGTCCACTTCGCCTCGTTCTACATACGTTTTAACGGCCGTGACATCTTTAGCATAAATCAGTGAATCGTTGAGTTTTTCCCAAAGATTTAAGTTCACAAACGATTCCTTTGCATATTCTCCTGCAGGCACCGTACTGACATCTCCAATCGCTAACGTGAACGATTGCTTCGCTAAATCAGTGAGTGTTGAGATACTAGGCGCATCTTCACTTTTAATTAACACTAACGTATTAGAAATCGTAGAGTCTTTTTTATTTGCCAAAATCAATCCTTCTTCTATTAATTGATCGACATACTTTTCATCAGCAGAAAAAAATAGCCCTACTTCTGCTCCTTGACTAATCTGCTTTTTAAGTGTTCCAGACCCACCTGAATTAATATGAATGTCAATTGGCACCTCTTTTTTGTACTCTTCGATGATTTCATTCATCACTGGAACTAAACTCGCTGCCACACTAATATGAATGTCTTTTGTTTGATCATCTGTCTTGTGGCAAGCTGCTAATAACAAAGTGACTAAAACGGTCATAAAAATCGTTATTTTCTTGCACATTCTTTAGCCTCACCTAATAAAATCTGTATTCCATGTATAATCTCATCTAACACAAAGTCTAATGCTTCTTGGCAAGCTTTCGGACTTCCTGGCAAATTCACAATTAATGTCTGTTTACGAATTCCTGAAACGGCACGCGATAACATCGCACGTTTTGTAATTTGCAAGCTGTAATAACGAATCGCTTCGCAAATTCCTAATGCCTCACGATCTAAAATGGCTTTAGTCGCCTCTGGTGTCACATCTCGCATAGAAAAACCTGTGCCACCTGTTGTTAAAATTAAATTCACCTTTAATTCATCACACATGTGAACCATTTCTTCTGATAACATGTTTTGATCATCAGGTAAAATAACGTATTTTTCAACTTTAAATCCTTTTTGTTCGATGATTTCTTTAATGACTGCACCACTTTTATCTTCACGCTCACCTGCGTAACCTTTGTCGCTACTCGTAATAATTCCAACTGTATACACTTAAATCGCCTCCAAAGTTAAAAAATCGGTTGGGGTATTTACATTCATAAAATCCGTCTGTAAAAAACATTCATCCCCCATCGTTGTAACGACTTCATAATTCAAACGTCTGATGAAGGACTGTAATTTATACTCTTGATTCATTAACGCTTCATGCACTTTATCTTTTATCGATTGATGATAAACGGCACAAAGCGGTTGAAGTCGTTCGTCATAAACGGGAACTAAAACGTCATATCCTTCTTCATAATCAGCTAAATAATTTAAAACCTCTTTACGAACTAATGGCATATCACAAGCCACACATAAAACGTGGGCTGTTTTGGCTTCATGCAAGGCAGCCTCAATCCCTGATAATGGGCCATGACCTTGAGAAAGATCAGGAATGACTCGAACATTTAATAATTGATAAGGTGTTGGGTCATTAGCAATGATAATCACTTCTTCAAAATCTTCACCCGCTTCAATTAAACGTTCAATAAACGTTTTATCCTGATAAGTCATTAAGGCTTTATTACGATGGTTCATTCGACTTGATTGACCACCTGCTAAAATAGCTAACGTTTTATCATTCATTTAATATCCTCCTTTAGGATAATTTAATAATGGATACCCAATCTCCTTCACTGAGTGGTCCTACATTTGCTTTTATTTCTATTAAGCAATTAGACCCGATTGTCGAACTTAAAATACCATTTCCACTTTTTTGTTGAGTCACTGTGACTACCTGACCTTTAGGCGTTGATTCAACAAATCCACGAATAAAACGTCGTTGTTTTGCAACCTTTGTCATCTCATGATTTAGGCGTGCTTGTTCATATCTCAAGCCTATCATTTGATGACCCGCTAACTTGCTAAGCGTTGGTCTAGCAATTAATTCAAACGTCGTTAAGGCAGCCGTTGGATTTCCTGATAAACTAATAATCATTTTATTTTGATATTGACTACAAAGAAGCGCCGATCCTGGTTTAATTAAGATTTTCCAAAATAATTTTTCGCCACCTAGTTCATCAATGGCTTCTTTGATTAAATCTTTCTCACCTACTGACGCTCCACCTGTCGTAATAATCACATCAGCGACTTCTAATGATTTTTTGATCTTTTGAGCAATACCACTCACACAATCTTTTTCGTGATTAGTATACGTCACCTCATACCCTAGCTCTTTAACACGACCTAAAATCGCGTACTTATTACTGTTATAAATCTTTCCAAACGGTAGGGGTTGTCCAAGTTCAGAAACTTCATCACCGGTACTAATAAAGGCCACTCGAGGTTTTTGATACACATCTACCTCTTCAATTCCTGCACTCGCTAAAATTCCGATGTCTGCGTAGTCTAAACATTTCCCTTTCCTTACTAAAAGAGTTCCATCGGTGATATCTTCTCCTTTTGGACAAATATTTTCACCGGGCTTTACCACTTTCTCAACAAAAATAATTCCGTCTCTAATGACAACATCTTCTTGTTTAATGACTGCCGTTGCCCCTTTAGGAATGGGAGCTCCAGTCATAATTTTAATCGCTGTTTTAGCTGTTAGTTCCCTCTTAGAATGTCCACCAGCAAATACTTCATCAATGACCTTTAATGTTACAGGCAAATGTTGAGTATCATTTGCGATAATGGCATACCCATCCATGGCTGACTTATCAAAAGGAGGATTATTCATACTTGAATAAATTGATTCATGACAAACTCGTCCGATGGCCTCAAGTAAAGGAACTCGCTCGATGTCCAATGAATCAACTCGTTCATCTAAAATATGAATAGCCTCTTCTAAGCTAATAAATGACTTCATGACCTTCACCTTCTTTTTAATGCTGTTAACATCTTTTGCTCTGTTGTTAACTCCCTCATTTTAAGGTATTAAGCTAATAACAAAGCAAAAGAAAAGGCTTATTACTCAACTATTTTTGGGTATGAGTAATAAGCCTATATATATCTATATAAACTCGACTTATTTTCCTTCCCAAACTGTGGAGATCATACTTTTTCAAATATCACCCTGTGAATCTCATTGGATTCAGGCCTATTATCCATAGAGTAACGTCCTTAGGCTTAATAGGCTCAAGAAAACTTATTCAATTATTTTTCAAATTCAAACTCTTTTTCTTTTTCAATCAAATCAGCAAACATGATGTAGTCTGTTGATTGAAACACTGACACATCATTTAAATCTAGTGGTACATCGCTTGCAACCGCGATTAATAACTCTTCCTTCGTCATGATGCAATCACTTACACCATCACGATAAACTTCAATTTTTCTTAGTGGGCTTTTTTTATAGCCTTCTACTAAAATGATATCTTTATCTTTTAATAATTGCAAGATATTAATTAACTCTATTTCTTCTTCGACTTCTTTAATCATTGCAAAACGATTTTTTGATGAAATAACAACCGTATTAGCACCCGCTTCACGATGACGATATGTATCTTTTCCTGGATGATCGATATCAAATCCATGAACATCGTGTTTAACCGTAGCAACAGTTAAGCCTCGACTTCTTAACTCTTTAATTAACCCTTCCATTAAGACCGTTTTTCCTACATTTGATCCTTGACCAATAACATTTATAACCTTCGCCATCGTTTCAGTCCCCTTCATACTCTATCTATTGTTTCTTTCTCTTTTTAGTCAATTGTACTAGCCATGATAATCCAATGCTAATTTCAAATAACAAAATCATAGGAACAGCTAATAATAATGATACAACATCAGGCGATGTTATAAAAGCCGCAGCTATAAAAATAGCCATAACAAATATTGGGTGTTGTTTAATTAAAAAGTTAGGCGTCACCAATCCTAGCATCGATAATAACAAAATGACCATTGGCATTTCAAACACTAAACCAAATCCTAAAATCATCGTACTAATGAAAGAGACAAAAGATTCAATAGAGATCATTGGTTTAATTCCTGATACGGCAATATTAACAAAAAACTCAAATGTGGTCGGTAAAACAATAGTATAGCAAAAAAATAGCCCCAATTATCAAGCAAAATAATAAAAAATTCTTTTTGTGATATAATCACTTCAAAATAAATGTTAACAAACTCATATCGTCAAAAAGTTCTAACAAGTGTATTCCTCATATGCTCCCTTTTCAATCAAAAACCTGTTTATTAATTAGATACGTACTCAGGCTATGATATGTTAGTGTTGACTTTTAAACTCCTCTTGAGATTTATTTATATTTTTTCAATATTTATTACAATCACTTCGCGCTGTTAACTATATACAAGAATTATCTATAAATAAAACCTTGTTTTCTCATCAATCACGTCAAAGTTTTAATCCATTAAAAAAGATGAATGCCTGTTTTGACATTCATCTTTTTGATTTAAATGATATGATTATCTATTTTTTAAACTTCTTCAAGCTCATTCAACACGTCTTTTCGATCGAGAAATTTCAAAATAGACTGTCTGATATAATGACTAGCTGTTAAGGCAATCGCTGCTGGTAAGATGATTAAAAGACCTGGTATCATGACTAAACAAAATAACATCGCAATGATGACACCAAATGCTTTAATCGATTCAAGTAAATACGCATGGGTAAATAAAAAAGAATTTTTAATGAGCATGATCGTTTTGAGTTCATATTTCGCTAACAACGCACACATATAAAAACTCAGCATCATCACCTCAAAAACAATGACAACAAGGATGAACAAAGAAAGACTGAATCCTTGTTGTAAGAATGAGTATCCCATCATTAAATAGATCGTGGCACTAAACCATAAAACCCCTAAGATGACTGTCACTAAAAGTGATTGAACAAAATTTTGTTTATAACTTTTGATAAAATCAAAAAGAATCTTAGATTCTTTTCCACTTACTTTTTTATCTGCCACATAAAATAACGCTGTCGTTGAAGCTCCAATTGTGATAATGGGTAAGCATCCAATCATCCATAATATCGAAATAACCCCCATATCGCTTAACGTATAAATCATCTTTAAAAATATGTTTTCATCATCCTGTTTTCTCATTCTCATCCCTCCAACATCGCTTTTTCATCATATTGCTTATGGGGATTATACCATAATTTAATATGGTTTTATTTCGAAAATTGTTGTAATTTTTGTCATTTTTAAATCAACTTTTTCATATCATTTAAAGAAGACGCTTCTCTCAAAATTAAGGTTCATTCTATATTTTTACCTTTTCACTTATATCGTCAAAAAACAGGTCCAATACTTTGGACCTGTTTTTTATTTAATATTAGATAAAATTAACTCATCTTAAAGTAAGCATGACTTCCCCGATTATCCATTTCTACAACGAGCTTAGCTGGAATTCTTTCCTTTAATTCATGAACATGGGAAATGACTCCGATTAGTCGCCCGTGATCTTGTAATTCCATTAAAATGTCAATCGCCTGATCTAACGACTCAGAGTCTAAGGTTCCGAATCCTTCATCAATAAACATCGTATCTAATTGAATCCCACCTGAATTTTGCTGAACGGTATCTGAAAGCCCTAGCGCAAGTGCAAGTGACGCTTTAAAACTTTCACCACCTGATAACGTATTAACAGGACGCGTTTTTGCCGTATGACTATCGTAAACATCTAAGTCTAATCCTTTACGCCCGCCTCCTTTCACTTCTTCTCGACGAAGTAAATAATAACGACGCGCTGTCATTTTTTGAAGACGAGTATTAGCAGCCTCTAACACTTCATCAAAATAACTTGATAACACGTAAGTTTCAAAAGACATTTTTCCACCACTTCGACCATTAGCCAGTGATTCTAGCTCTCCGATGACTAAATATTCTTGTTCACGTTTTTGAATCGTCTCGTATTTTTTCTGAATTGAATTTAATAAATAATCATTTTGCTCAAGATTTGCTAATAATGTCGCTTGTTCTTTTGTTAACTGATTTTTTCGACTTTCTAAGTCTGCCAATATCTCTTCAATGACACTGATATTGACACGATCTTTTCCTTGAAGTTCTCCTTTTAACAAGTCTACCATCTTCGTCGCCGTGTGTAGTTCTTGATAGAAGGTTTGAACTTGTTGCTCTAGTTGTACCAATTGATCAATCATTTGTTTTGCTTCTTCATAATGACTTAGACTAGTAAACGAACCTTCTACTTGGTTTTTAAACGTTTGAGAAATCATCTGGTGTTGTTCCTCATAATGAACAATCTGTTCCTGAGCTTCAGATAATTTAGCTTGTAGCTCTGTCAATTGATGAGTGACTCGTTCATAGTCTAATTGACTTTGTGTAATATTTTGTTGAAGTTTGATCTTTTGATCTGAGATTTCTGATATCCTTTGTTTTAATACCGTCAACACTCGGTACTCCATTGGAATCGTTAACTCTAAATCTTCTTTTGAACGTTTTTCAACGCTATAACACTCACGTTTTTCTTGGAGTAATCGTTCTTCTTTAAGCAATTCTTCTTCTAGTGGATGAATGTTTTCTTTTTCAGAGGTTAACTGTTTAATTTGCTCCGTTATTCTTTGACTTTCTTCGTTTAATGTTTGTTGAAGTTGACTTAAATCGTTAAAACTTATCATGAGTTGGTCACGTAATTGTTCTAGTCTAAGTCTTGAAACTTCCATCACTTCTTCTTGTGATAAACGTTGCTTCAACCACTCGATAAACTGTGCAATTGACTCATCTTCTTGTGATTTTTTCATCTGTAAAGCAGTTAACTCTTGGTTGATGTGATGGGATTTTGATTCTAACGCCTCAACTTGTGCTCTTTCTTGTTCAAGTTCTTGCTTCGTTAGAATTTTCTCCTCACTTCGACGAGGATTAGGATGTTCCTTCGATCCACAAACAGGACAAGCTTGATTCACTTGTAATTCATTTGCTAAGCGAATCGCCGCAGCATTAATAAATAATTCTGCTTGATGCTCATAGAATTCACGTTTTGCTTCCGACTCGTTTTTAACGTGGGTATAGTCTAATTGTAACTGATCAAGACGCTGCTGTGTCTGCTCTTTTGATGTCACCACTAAAATTAAACGTTGAAGCTGTTGAATCGTTTCTTCTTGTTTTTCCTTTTCAAAGCTTAAGGCCTGTAATTGTTCGTTTAAATCAGTTAATTGAGGGGACAACTCATCTAATAGCGATACCTTTTGTTTAAGTTCTGCTAATTTTTTTTGTTTCTCCTCCACTTGATCTTTTAACACATTTCCTTCTACTATCAAGGTCTGTATGAGGCATTCCTTTTCTTCTAATTTCATGACTCCATCTACAAAGCGATTTAACTCTAGTTCTTGTTG
>artificially_reared_2__coassemble_1121_pt1 | contig 10797 bp, 11 predicted proteins | sample artificially_reared_2__metabat2_low_PE_015 | metagenome-assembled genome bin artificially_reared_2 | reverse complement strand
CTACCAGGCATGACTAAACTTCAATACTCAAAATTAACAACAGAAAACGGATAGGTAAATCAGATTTATCACATCATTTGCCATTTCTTATTGGATTTTTAATACGCAAACTAACATGAACCGTCCATCCTCAAAGTGCCCGACATACTATTGTCTGTTCAAAGTGGAGGCCAGTGGGTTCGTTGTTATTTTGCTAATGGAAAAATTTAAATGTTGACTTTAGTCTAACTAATTATATCACTCTATTTTGGATCTTTTATCCAATCATAAAAAGAATTATGCTATAATTTTCTTATTATTTAGTAAAGGAGAGAATAAAATGTTAAAAAAGTTTGCAGCTGATGCTTTAGGAATTAGTGATATTGGGAAAATTATTAGTCCAGAGGATTACGATAAAGTAATCGCAGATGACTATATTATGCATGAAGACGAAGAGAAAATTTTCTTTCTCATTAAATCTAAAACGGATGAATATTGTTTTACGAACTTAGCATTCATTCATGTCGATGGGACATCCGCTGTGAGCAGTAAACGTCTGATTAAGCGATATGATTACTATAAACACAAAATCAGTGATGTTACGATTGAAACAGCAGGTACAGTAGACCTTGATTGTGAATTAAAATTTAGAATGGATGAACAAGCTTTTTCAATCGATGTGACTCGTCATCAATTAGAACAGTTAAAAGATATTTATAAGGCTCTCATTAAAATTTCTCATGTTATTGAAGAAAATCGTCTGTTACTAGAAAAGTCAGAAACTTCATTGAGCATTGCTGCAACTGCTTGTGGATCACAACGCCAAGAAAGTGGGAATGTACTAGAATATTTTATTAAAGTGAATGAGTACTCATTTAACTGGATGAAACAATCACGTGACCTTTATATTCAAAAAGACTTCGGTAATATTTTTAAAAATTATATTAATAATTAAATATATTAAGAATTCTATTCTAGAATCCATTATTAATGCAGGTACAGCTTTAGCAAACCAAGTTGACTAATGGTTATTTAAAATATATTAAAAATCGAAGGTTAGTATGGACAAATCAATGATGAAGAGAAATATTATCTCGTTAGTGTGTTTTTGTATTCTTTTTGTAGCAAGTAACATTCAAGTTTTATGGATGAATGAATTATTGTGGTTATGTGATGTTTATGGGATAGAGATAAAATATTTGAGTCCTTTTAATTTCTCGATTTCTAATTATGAAAATTCTATATCTTTATTGAACTTAGGAGCAATAGCAGGGATTATAGGAATATTTTTTTCTATATTTCAGATTATTGAAAATAAAAAAAGAGAGCAAGAATAAAACAACAGTTTCAGTTTTGGGGTTGAAAAAACGAAACATTTTTCAATAGGTTATTTGTAATCCCTTAGTGTTTAAACGGCTTCATGATAAACGAGTCGTTCAAACGCTTTAAATCATCAAAGGTAGTAAGACCCCCCACACGACACAAAGTGCGGTGTGGGGGGTCTTATCTTTTTGAGGCAGAGTATTTTGTATATTAATTACAAAATGCGTGAACAAAGTAGTAAATCCACTCAGCAAAATTCCAAATGCCATAAAGAACCCAGGCCGTCCAAAAATCCATTGCAATCACCTCATTATTATGATGCGAGATTTTTTTAAAAAAATCTAAGGTTGTCTGTACTTTGTCAATATTCTTACATGAATGCAAATATTTTGGTATCTATGATTTTTCAAGAAAACGTGTAAGTAGGGATGATATAAAGGATAGGAATAGAGGATTATGATTTTATTAAGGGGGACTATTAGTGTTTATAGAGGTACCGCTAAAGCAGGGATTTAAAGTGAGAAAAGGTGATCATTTTGAAGAATGTAAAACGATTATTCATGAAGAAGCTAACAATGGGTGTCGGTTAAACCAAGTAGTCATTCCACCCACCGATCATTCAGGTGAATATTTTTCATATTGTTATCAGATCATCTTTGAAAAAAAGATAGGTTAGTCCAACGTCTTAATTGATATATTGATGTTAATTTGAATAAAAACTCCTTGACTCTACCCTGATAGGACACTTTATACTGATTACAGAGTTTTGTCTAACAACTGTCAGACATTATAAAGTAAATGAAAAGGAGAGCTACAATGAACGTTCATTTTGAAGTCGTTAAAGAAGCAGAATATGAGGTATTTAGAAAAGATGTGAAAGATATTTTTTCGATTGCTGTGAAAGAAGAGTTCGGAGAACTTGAAGATGAGGTCATCACTGATGAAGAAATTAATGAGTCTTTAGATAAACCGAAGGCACAAGTTTATTATGTCTATGTCGATCAAAAGAAAGTAGGTGGCGTTGTTTTAGAAATAGATGATGACACTCACCATAATTCGGTTGAGTTGTTATATGTTTATCCGAACTGTCACAGTCAAGGAATCGGTTATACGATTTGGAAAGGAATAGAAGAAAAATATCCAGAAACGAAAGTCTGGGAACTAGTCACACCTTATTTTGAAAAAAGAAACATTAATTTTTATGTGAATAAATGTGGATTTAAAATTGTCGAGTTTTTTAATAAATATCATCCAAATCCAAAATTAAAAAAAGATGAAAATGGGTTTAAAGAGGACTTTTTTAGGTTTCAAAAAATCATGAAATAATGAATGATTAACGAAGTACAACAGAAATGAATCAAGAGACGTTTAACAATTCAATAAGTAGAAAAGGTAGAAGGGATCGGCTTCTACCTTTTTAGTTGCCAAAAAGTCGGATGATCCATGAGTTGCCTGAGTTTCTCTTAACACCGACACACGAATATGGACGCTTTATGAAACATATACATTAATAGATTTCTTCCTTTTATGAATGAAAGGTGAGGTTAATGTGAAATAAAAGGGGTTAAATTAAATAAACAGGTTAAAAAGTGTGGGGATGAAAAGATGAGATTACAGGAATTAGGAATTAATACGGGACAAGTGATGGCCATTTCAAAGGAAGAGGGATCCGATGAAGAAGTTTTACTGGTTAAAAACCAGACTGAAACGGTGTATGTTTTAAAACGTCACATTAAGATTAAAAATGCAATGAATGCGATTGGTCGGCATGTTGAATACATTTATGAACCTTTTAAAAATGATCGCCAATACGCTAGTGTGTCAAAAGTTCAAGAGCTGGCGTTAGCCGCTTTAAATGAACAATTTAAAAAAAATCCTAATCAAGACTATGTCGCTGAGGTCGTTCAAGTTCAAAAAAATCGTGCTAAAGTGAGAGTCAATCATTGCATCGCCACGTTAAATCTCTTTGATTTAAGTGACGATCCGATTAGAATGTGTGATTTAATAAAAAACAACGATCAACTTAACGTGCGAATTCAAATGATTAAAAATAATTATGTTCAAGTTGAACCCGTTAAGAAAAAAGTAGTCTTAAGACAGATGACGTTTGAAGATTTGAAAGAAGAGGATTTAGTTTATGGCGTTGTGAGTAAAATTGATTCCGATGAACGTGAGCGAGAGGGCCGATTTGAAAAAGTCAATCATGTCTTTGTTAGAATTGCTCATGAATTAGATATCTTAACGCCGCTTCCGCATTATTTTAACGTAGAAGTGGGGGATGAAGTCGTTGTTAAGATTAATCAACTTCATTCTGATGGACGAGCAAGAGGAAAAATTTTAATCCTGATTCAAAGAAAAACAGGAAAAGGACGTTATTCCATTGATTCTCTTTCTTCATTTTTAAAAAGAACCGATGATTTTACCGGTCAAATTAAACTTTTACGATATGACCAAAAAAGCGGTGAGAAAGTCTATCTTCTCATCGGAAAGGATCAACAAGTTCTTCTTCCTTGTTCGGATCTTAATGCGTGCGGTTATCAAGGATCTGAGCTAACCTGGATTGGAAAAACAGTGACTGTTAAAGTGACAGAAGTAGCTGGACGGTTGCTAGGTTCAAAAAAACAAAAAGATGATGAAAACCGCCAATCGTTTATTCATCACTGGCAACGCCATCCCGATATGATTAAATTAGCTTATTTAAAAGAAATCGGCACCCTTGGTTATATTTTAGAGGTGGATCAAGAAGAAGTCTTTCTTTTAAAATCAGATTACGTGGGTGAAGAAGGTGCCGGCCCACTTCAAGTGCACGATAAACTTCATGTTCAATTAAAATCAGTTCAAGGATCTATCATTCATGTAAAATCAGTGACGCATTTAAAAAGCCAACAGTTAGCCGCTTTAAACTTAAAAGAAGAACACTTGAATCACACGTCTGGCTATTTGCTTCCAACGTATGACGGTGTGATTACAAAATTAATGAAAAAAGGAGCCTATATTAAACTACAAGGCCTTGATGTCTTTTTACCAAATACGTTGTTTTCTTTAGGTTTAAGTCGAGTCAAGGATGTGTATCAAGAACAAGAAACACTCTCTGTTAAAATTCATGCGCATAAAGATAAAAAAATTATTGTTCATGCGAATCCAAGATTTATTGAGCATACAGGATTAACCCAAGACGAGCTTAAAGTAGGGATGTTCGTTTATGGCGTTGTTCGTCGCATCATTTCAAAGGTCAATATTCAAACCAATGAAGAAGAGTTCATGATCTTTACATCGATTGGATTTAAGTTAGAGGGAATTTCTTCTAATCCCAAATATTTTGAGGTTGAGGAGGGCGATTGCGTCATTTTTAAAGTTAATCAAATTCGTGAAGAAGGAAAAATCCGAGGAAGAATTGTTCGAGCGTTAAGTGAAGAGTAAAACTTATCTAGCATCTAAAATTTCTCTTCTGATGAAGTGAAAAATCACGCATTTATTTTAAATCGAGGACTTGTGTTAGAGTGAACTTCAAATGATATAATAAAACCAAGATGACAGATAGGGGGAGAAATAGGATGACCATTACCGAAGTGAGTGTGAAATGTAACATCTCAGCGGATACTTTACGATACTATGAAAAAATCGGGTTGTTGCCTCCCATCAAACGAAATAGTCGTGGAAATCGTGAGTATACAGAACTAGATTGTAAATGGATTAACTTCATTAAGTGCATGAAAAATACAGGCTTATCAATTGAGAACTTAATTCAATACGTGACCTTATATCAACAAGGAAGTGAGACAACTGATCAAAGAAAAGAGTTGTTGATCGAACAACGACAGTCGTTAGTCGGTAAAATTGAAGAATTACAAAATATGCTTGCTTACTTAAATCTTAAGATTAATAATTATGAAAACAATACGTTAACTTTTAAGGAAAAACTTAAAAGTCTTTAATGGCCATGATAAAAAGATAAGTCGATTGACTTATCTTTTTTGTTTTTCATTAAAAACGTTGTCACTAGGTGTTTTAAAGATGAATTTATAGATTGAGTTGTTGAATGAACGATTTCATGAGCGATGCAGAGGTTTGAAGTTTTGTTAATTCACTGTCATTTAAATCAACGGCTAGTACTTTTTCGACTCCGTTTTTACCAATAATGGATGGTAAACTAAGTGACACATCCGATATACCGTACTCCCCATGTAAAACGGATGACACAGGTAGTATTCTTCGTTCATTTCTTAAAATGGCTTCCGCTACGACTTTGATCGCATCAGCGATGCTATAGCAGTTAGGACCTTTCATCTTCCAAACATCAAACGCTGTTTGTTTGACTTCATTTTCTATCCCTGCTTTAAAATCATCGTCTAGTGGAAATCGAATGACTTTAGCATAGTCTTCAACCAAGCAACCTGCAATCGTTGTTTTGCTCCAAGCAATGACTTGTGAATCACCATGTTCTCCAATCACATACCCATCAATTGAGCGTGCATCTAACTGAAAGACTTGGCTTAAAAAGTAGTTCAGCCTTGACGTATCAATGACCGTTCCTAAACCGATGACTCTTGATTGAGGCAGATGAGAGATTTGATGAGCGGCGTATGTTAAAAGATCAACAGGATTGGTGACGATTAACAGACAAGCATTAGGGCTGTAAGTTAGAGCTTGGGGAAGAATGTCTTTTAAGATGTCAATGTTTTTTTGAAGCGGGATGAGGCGAGACTCGCCCACCTTTTCAGGCACACCTACGGTGATAATGATTAAATCAGAGTCAGCACTATCTGCATAAGTTCCTGAATAAAGGGTGACTGGTTTTGATAAAGGGATGCCATGCGCGATATCAAGCGCATTTCCCATAGCTTGTTGAGAATTGATATCTATCATCACAATTTCATCTGCAATGGCATGCGTACATAACGTATAAGCCGTTGTTGCTCCTACGGCACCAGCCCCAATGATTGTAATTTTACTCACTTCTTAAACACCTCCATTAATAATGATGTGTTAGTTTATTTATACGATGGTTTAGGCGGAGTGTGAGGCTAATGAAGCAAAGATACGTTTTAAAATACTCATTCATTTAATTTTATGCACGTTTTACTTTATTAGGGAGCGCTTAAAATATTAGTTATCAAATGAATTAATAAAAACATATACTAGACTATAGTCATGAGATGAAGTCTTTAAGGGGAGTGTTTGGGATGGAGATTGAAAATTGTGTTGAGGTCAAGATAAGTGGTCCAAAAGATCAGATGAATCATTATTTAGAGTGGATTAAACAATCCGCAGAATATCGGTATGGCACGGGAGGTCATCAATCAAAGGAAAATCTGGATTATTATTTAACGGAATCGGTAAACGAGAACTCTTGTTGGAAATTTTCAAGTTCTAATTTAAAGCATAAAGTTCGTCTGTTTGAACGTGGAAAAAAAGAAGTGTTCAAATATCGAGTAAATTACATGATTAATTATAGTAATCATGAACTAACGGACGAGGCTTGGTTTCAGTTAAACGAAATGGATCATGAACAGGCTATTTTTCAGGATTTAGTGAATCACTTTAATCCGATGCCTACCTGTATCGCTAAGTTATGTCCCGATTTAAAGGTATCAATAAAGTGGGATAGTTACTATATTGAACATCAGTATGGTTCAAAATATGATGAAGATATGATTTAATCATTTGAAATTGCACAGTTTGACTAAAGGTGCAATTTTTTCATGCTTGAAACGATACATTTACGACACATTGTTTGGTTTATTTTGGAATTGTTTATGAAAGAATATGCTATAATGATAAAGATGAAAGGGAGGGGATTTAAGATGAGTCATCGATTGTTAACCGTTAAAGGAAGTGGGCAAGGGTCTTTACCACCAGATTACATCGAGATTTCAATGTTTTTAGAAGCTAAGGCAGAGCAATATGAAGAGGTTGTGCTCATTGCTCAAACGAAGCTTGAACAATTACGTGAGTGTTTAAAAGCCGTCGGTATTTCAACGACTGATTTAAAAACAACAAGTTTTAATTTAGATACAGATTATGAACAAGTTAAAGATGAAAGTGGAAATTATGTTCAAGTCTTTCGTGGCTATGTGATTCGCCATCGACTAAAACTAGGATTTCCATTAGATAATAAAAAGTTAGGAATGGTCGTTCAAGCGATTAGTAGTTGTCCATCGTATGCTGAGTTTTCCATTAAATATCTATTAAAGGATCAAAATCAATTAAAAGCATTAATGCTTGCAGATGCGGTTAAACAGGCAACGAATCAGGCACAAGTGTTAGCAAAAAGTGCAAATGTGACGTTAGGACCGATTCAAACGATTGATTACGGAACGGTTGATCTTCCGTTTCAACCTCGTGAAATCATGTATAATGAATTAGATAACTATTCAGTCGCTTTAATGGACTTGCAGCCGGAAGATATCACTGCAACAGAGACAGTAACGATTGTTTGGGAGATTTTCTAAGAAGCGATAACAAGTAAAGAAGGGAGCTTTTACATGAATAAAGCTTTTTTATATGAGATGATTCAAACACCTTCTCCATCAGGAGGTGAATTTGAATTACAAAAGAAAATCATGACTTATATGAAAGAGGTCGTGGATACATTTGAAACCGATGTAACAGGAAACGTAATCAGTGTTTTAAACAAGGAATCGTCATGTAAAGTGTTGTTAGCCGGTCATGTCGATGAGATTGGACTCATGGTGACAATGATTACAGAAGATGGTTTCTTAAAAGTGACTAATGTCGGAGGTGTTCGCGCGCCGCTATATTTAGGACAAAAGGTTCAAGTTTTAACCGACACTCAAATCGTAAATGGTGTCGTTGGTTATCATCAGTCTTTACTTGAAAGTAAATCACTAAAAGCGTCTGAGTTATTTATTGATATTGGCGCCACATCAAAAGAAGAGGCGTTAACGCTTGTTAAACCAGGTGATTATGTCGTGGCGGCTACTGATTATTGTGAGTTGATGAATAACTGTATTTCAGGACGTGCCCTTGACAATCGTTTAGGAGCTTTCATTGTCATTGAGGCGTTACGACGTGCGAAAGAATTAGGCGCAAGTGTTGGTATTTACAGCGCCACAACTGTGGGAGAAGAAACAACGATGCGTGGAGCAGTTTGGGCCGCTAAACGTGTGAAACCAACGCTTGCCTTAGTTGTAGATGTTACTTTTGCGACAGACTATGAAGGTACTCACAAAGAAGAAATTGGAGAAATTAAAGTTGGGTATGGTCCTGTGTTAGCGAATGGATCCATCATTAATAACGAGTTGAATAAGAAATTAGCGTGTTTAGCCCAGTCATTAAACATGAATATTCAGTATGAAGCAGCGCCTGGACGAACAGGAACGGATGGCGATCGCATTCATCTTGAAAATGACGGCATACCATTAGCCTTAATTTCAATCCCGCTTCGCTATATGCACTCATCAAGTGAAGTCGGATCGTTAACGGATGTGGAGCAAATCATTGAATTGATTGCTCATTTCTTAGTTAATCTAGATGAATCAGTGAACCTTTCTCCGTATCAAGATGTTTTATTCTAATTTTTTAAAAAACTTTTAAAAAAAGGTTGCAAAAGCTTTGAAAGGATGATATTATAAAAGTCCGGAAATAATTAATTTATTTCCTACTCCAAATAGTTATAATATTTTACTTGTATAATTGTTAAGATATGGTTAACTAGTTTCTACCCACGACCGATTATCTCGTGGACTACAGGTGAAAGATTTGTATGTCCTCATCATACATCCTTTTTACTTGTAGAACACCGAAATGGCCTTCGGTGTTCTTTCTTTTTAACCAAGAAAATAAAACGTTTTTCTTCTTAGATGAACGAAGATGATAAAACTGAATTCATATGAACCTACCCAGCGGGTAGGTTTTTTTGTTGATCAAAAAACTATGAAATGTTATCAATAAAATCTTTTAATTTTATTTGAAACAGGAGTTCCAATTCCAATGATTTGTTGGTACAATAAATTTATAAACGCTTTCTTATTTGTTAAAGATTCGTTTAATCTTTGATCCTAATGACTAAACATAGGGGGGATGAAATGGAGAATTTTTCTCATCAAATGGTTCCGTTAAAAATAAAGGAACCGATAAAAAAGGGGATTGTCAGACTGATTCAGTACGATGTTGTTTTAAAGGATTACGCAATTTGGCTAGATTCTAAAGAGGGGAAGGTTATCATTCCGCGTCAAGAACTTGAACTATATGACATTAAAGGAAGTTTAAATCACTATATTGGTAGCACACTTGAATATATCACCACAGCTTACGATGCTAATCGTCATGTCCACTTAGGATCTTGTAAAAAATTAAAGCAACAAAAACAAGCAGCACTCATCAAACGACTACAAGCGGGGGAAGTGTTTGAGGCTGAAGTCATTCGATTCGTTTATTTTGGAGCCTACTTAAATATTGATGGCATTCCGGTCATTTTAAGAAATCAAGACTTCGCAAGTGACTACACGACGGTTGCTGATGTGTATCAAGAGGGAGATCACATTGAAGTGTGTCATTTAAAAGTCAATGAGAATTTGAAAATTAATGTGCAAGCGGTTCATAAGTACGAATCAAACTCAACCATTACCATTGAAGATTTTCAACCTAAAACGGTGGTCTTAGGGTTAGTCCGAAGTGTGAAATCATGGGCCTGCTTTGTCAATATTGCACCGAATTTAGATGCAATATGTCCCGTTCCTAGTTACTTTACCGTTAAAGAAGGGATGAAAGTCGCCTTTCGAATTAATCAAGTTCGTATTGAAGAAGGTCGAGTTCGAGGGAAAATTATTAAAATTATTTAATCGTCATTTATTTTTTTGGCATCAGCCTTAAAGAAGTCATTGCTATTAAAGAGAAATAAAATGACATAAGAAATCAATTGATAAGTGCTGCAAAGTAAAAAAAATTGAAGTTTTAATGAAAAAATCATTTATTATATAGATCGTAACGCCCTAGCGGCACTCGTATAAACGAAACTAAACGGCTTCTTGAATGTTAGATTCTAATTTTACCCTAATAGATTAAAAAGGAGACAAGATGAGTCTTTCATTTGTATGCCTTTATTCCTCATTTTAAAGATTTACATCAGGGAGGTTTTTTCAAAGCTGCCTTCGCACAGGGGGGGTGCATTGATTTTCATAGTAGAAACAGATAAGTATTCTACATCTAAGATAGTCTATAAAAAGCAATGATGACTTGACGTACCAAGACATTCTATCGTTCAGAACTCACATTTTATTCTCGAAGAAAATGGATCTACCGCTAGTAGGGTTTAAAAAAATTGTTTGAAGAAAATTTATTTGGACTTATATATTTTCCTTCCCCAACGAAAGAGTGATGAACTCATACACTGTCTTAAGGTCATTGTTTCATCTTGGGTAATCCTCTGGTACTTATTGTATGTTTTGCCATAGTAAAAAAATCATCACGCAAATAGTTAATCTGTACCCTTTGTCAAGGACAAAGAAAAAAAACCTATGCTGCTAGTAGCTG
>artificially_reared_2__coassemble_1118_pt1 | contig 10815 bp, 7 predicted proteins | sample artificially_reared_2__metabat2_low_PE_015 | metagenome-assembled genome bin artificially_reared_2 | reverse complement strand
ATTCAATCACCTTATCAAGACTGCACGATCGTCATTGATACAGGAGGAAAGATTTCCTATCAAAATGAAACGATCTCTATTTTTAATCAAACGCTAAAACCTTATTTACTAGGAGAAGGCGTTCGAACGATTGATTATTTAATTCTTTCACATGGGGATCAGGATCATCTTGGAGAAGCACTGCCACTCATTAATTCCTTTAAGGTGAAAAATTTGGTCATTTCTAAGTATTCAAAAAGTGACAAACTTAAAGAAATTCTCTCAGTCGCTAAACAAAAAGGCATTCATATTTTAACACCAAGCACTCATGAGATCATGACATGTTCGAATCAGACGCTCACGTTTTTACAGCCCGATATCAATGCAAGTAACGAAAATGATCGATCATTGGTAATAAGGCTTGAGATTGATGAATTCTCCATTCTTTTTACTGGAGATATTAGCACAGCTGTGGAGAATGCTATTTTATCAGCCTATGATGGAGCGAATTTAGATGTCTATAAAGCAGCGCATCATGGATCTAAGACATCTAATTCTTTATCTTTTTTGAAACAATTAGCGCCATCGATGAGTGTTGTATCTGTTGGAAAGAACAATCGTTATGGTCATCCAAGTAAGGAGTTTTTAGACGTAATGACTGAACTAAACATCCCACTTCTTAGTACGTTAACCGATGGAACCATTCAATTTAAAATAAGCCATAATCAAGTAACGCTTCATCGATTCAATAATTAATATATTAAAAAATTAGACAATACTCTAAATATTTAATATATAAAAATCGGTATCTCATTGATTACTAAACAAAGCAACCCATAAGCGTCCAAATGAAAAAGAAACTAGGGGAGTCTTGTTTGTCGAATTTGCTTTGTGTTAAAATAGCAATGAGGTGAAGCCATGGCGATTTATACAATCCTCGGCGAACAGTCAGTTTTGTGCGAGAAAAAAATTAATGATTTATTAAGCAAGCATCAAATTGAACCCTTTGATGTGATTTCTTACGATATGAAAGAGTCAACGATTCAACAGGCATTATTTGATTTACAAACCGTTGCCTTTTTAAGCAATAAAAAAGCAGTCATTGTTCGGCATCCGTCCTTTTTAACCGCAAAAGAGACTAAAGGCGATCTTGATCATGATTTGAATAGTTTGATCAAGTTTTTAGAACATCCAGTGACGGAGAATGTTTTAATTATTTACGCCCCTTATGAAAAGTTAGATGACCGTAAAAAGGTCGTAAAACTGTTAAAGAAACAATCAGAAGTGTTTACGTTTGAAGTTTATTCAGAACAATCACTAAAGCAGTGGGCAGAAAAAAAACTTAAGGACGAAGGCATTGAAAGTCATCCTCAAGCGATTGAATTATTAATTAAGTTAACCCATGCAAAAATTGATGTCCTTTATCATGAAATTGAAAAAATCTATCTCTACTTTTTGGATCAAACGTCAAAAGTTTTAACTGTCGAAGTGGTTGAACTATTAGTGGCTAGACAATTAGAAGATAACGTCTTTTTACTAACGGATGCGCTTGTTCAGCGAAAAATAAAAGAAGCGTACTTGATTTATCAAGATTTGATGACCCAAAATGAAGAGCCTTTTAAGTTATTAATTTTAATTGCGAATCAATTTCGATTAATGTCTCAGATCATTGGATTAGCAAAACAAGGATATCGAGAAGCAGATATAGCGAAGACACTTAATGTTCATCCCTATCGTGTCAAGCTGATTCATGGGCAATCTCATCGATTTGAACCGGAAACGATTACAAGATATCTAGATTGCTTAGCAGATATTGACTATAAAATTAAATCAGGGACTCTTCAAAAAGAGTTAGCGTTAGAAATGTTTATTTTAAATTTATAGGATGATGAAGCTTCATCGATTTCAATCCATCATTTTTGCTTCCTTTTTAAGCTGAGCTTATTTTTTATGGATAGTCTAAACAATAGGTGTTAACCTAATAATCGAGCGCCAAATCAGGTAAAAATTGAATTTGAAAAGGCTTTTGAAAAATTTTCATAAATTTAAGTCAAAATTCGATACAGGAACTCTTATTTTGTTGTATAATATTTCAGTATGAAATTTTAAATTTGCCAGACAGAGGTGCCGATATGAATATTAAAAATATTGCAATTATTGCCCACGTCGATCACGGTAAAACGACTTTAGTCGATCAGTTATTACGTCAAGCGGGAACTTTCCGTGAAAATGAGGCTGTAGCTGACCGTGTCATGGACTCTAACGATATTGAGCGTGAACGTGGAATTACGATTTTAGCTAAAAATACTGCGATTGATTATAAAGATTACCGTATTAACATTTTAGATACACCAGGACATGCTGACTTCGCTGGAGAAGTTGAGCGTATCATGAACATGGTTGATGGGGTATTGTTAGTTGTTGATGCTTATGAAGGAACAATGCCACAAACTCGTTTCGTATTAAAAAAAGCATTAGAACAAAAATTAACACCAATCGTTGTTGTTAATAAAATTGACCGTCCGGCAGCACGTCCAGAAGAAGTAGTCGATGAAGTATTAGAATTATTTATCGAATTAGGCGCAGATGACGATCAATTAGAATTCCCAGTTGTTTATTGTTCAGCGTTAAACGGAACAGCAAGCTTAAGTTCTGATCCAGCTGACCAAGAAGAAAACATGGAATCAATCTTTGAATCAATTTTAGAAAACATTCCAGATCCAGGTATGGATCCAAACGGAACATTACAATTCCAACCAGCATTATTAGACTATAACGAATATGTTGGACGTATCGGGATTGGACGTATTGTGCGCGGAACGATCAATGTTAACCAAATGGTTTCAATTTGTCGTTTAGATGGAACAACGCAACAATTCCGTATCACAAAATTATTTGGTTTCTTAGGATTAAAACGTATCGAAATCGAATCAGCACAAGCAGGAGATATCGTTGCGATTGCAGGATTACCAGATATTAACGTTGGAGAAACGGTTTGTGAAGTTGGTAAAGAAGAAGCATTACCTATCTTACACATCGATGAGCCAACATTAAAAATGACGTTCTCAACAAACTCTTCTCCATTCGCTGGACAAGAAGGAAAACACGTCACAGCTTCAAAAATCGATGAGCGTTTATACAAAGAAATTCAACGTGACGTTTCATTATTAGTTGAACGTGTAGGAACAAAAGAAGAGTGGGTTGTTTCAGGACGTGGAGAGCTTCACTTATCAATCTTACTTGAAAACATGCGTCGTGAAGGATTCGAGTTAGAAGTTTCTAAACCAGAAGTTATCATTCGTGAAATTGATGGTGTATTATGTGAACCATACGAGTATGTTCAAATTGAAACACCTGAAGAACATGTTGGAAGTGTCATTGAAGCGATGGGATATCGTAAAGGGCAATTACAAAATATGATTCACAATGAAAATGGACAAGTTCGTTTAATTTACGATGTACCATCTCGTGCTTTAATCGGATTTATGACAGAATTCTTAACATTAACAAAAGGTTACGGAATCATTAACCATACGTTCTCTGAATATCGTCCAATGGAAAAAGGATCAGTAGGAGAGCGTAAAAATGGTGCCTTAGTTTCAATGGAAAATGGTAAGGCAACAAACTACGGATTAATGGGATTAGAAGACCGTGGAGTTATGTTCATCGAACCAGGAGCTCCAGTTTATGAAGGAATGGTTGTTGGTGAAAACAACAAAGACTTAGACTTAGCTGTTAACGTCACACGTGCAAAACAATTAACCAACTGTCGTTCAGCTGGTAAAGATAACACAGTTGTCTTAAAGAAACCACGTTTAATCACATTAGAGTATGCCTTAGAGTACATTAATGAAGATGAATTAGTTGAAATCACACCAACATCAGTTCGTTTACGTAAGAAAATTTTAGACACAAATGAGCGTAAAAAATACGACAAACGTAAACGTAATGCTGAATAATTAGACATGAACTCAATCAAAGAAGTAACTTTCTTTGGTTGAGTTTTTTTATTTGTTTAACATGGTTTACAATTCATAAGATCCATTCACGTCGATGCAAATAGTGTAAATGCTTTCAAAGCAAAGATTAAAAAAATTAATTCGTTTGTTTAATTTCACTAAATAAAATCTATCAAGAGAAAGTGTCGAATAAAATGTCGAACACTTCAAATAATAAAAAGAGTGTTAAAATATTTTCTCCTTTTATCCGATAATTATCTCTCATTTCTTTTAGATAAGGGTGTCTAAGTAACTCAGTAAACACCATAAATAAGAAAGGTTGTTGTGAAAGCTATCTAATCTGCCTTCTTCTATTGAAAAAAGTCTTTTTTTGGCCGATAAATTATTGACAAAATCATGAATCATATTATAATAGAAGAGGTTTATTATTAGTAAACAAAAGGTTTATTTATTAGTGAATGAAAATTTGAGGTGTAACCATGATCATAGGAGAAAAAATTAGGCGTTTAAGGATGGAACTTCAATTAACGCAAGAAGAATTAGCAGATCGAACCGAATTGACAAAGGGATATATTTCTCAAGTTGAACGCGATCTCGCTTCACCATCTATTGCAACGCTTGTTGATATATTAGAAGCTTTAGGAACAACGCTAGGAGAATTTTTTTCGGATGAAAAAACAGATGAAAAAATCGTCTTTCAACGTGAGGACGTTTTTATAAAAGAAGAACCAGATTATAATATGACCATTCGCTGGATTATTCCAAACGCACAAAAGAACGAAATGGAACCCATTATTATTGATTTAGAACCCGGTGGAATGTCATATGATGATGAACCCCATCATGGAGAAGAGTTCGGATATGTATTAAAGGGTGAAGTAGAGCTTGTCTTAGGTGCCAAACGATATAAAGTGAAAAAAGGTGAAAGCTTTTATTATAAAGCCGATGTGGATCATAAATTAAAAAATAATTCAAAAGTTTCGGCCTCTGTTCTTTGGGTTGCAACACCGCCAACATTCTAAGGATTATATAAGGAGGGTCAAGTATGACTAAAGTACCAATTATTGAAATTAAAAATTTAACAAAAGAATACGATGGGGATATTGTTTTAAAAGGGATTGACTTAACGATTCATGAGAATGAATTTGTGACCTTACTTGGACCATCTGGATGTGGGAAAACAACTTTATTACGTATCATTGGTGGTTTTGATACACCAACTTCGGGTGAAGTTGAATTTAACGGAAAAGATTTAATTCAAATCCCATCGTATAAACGTGAGATTAATACGGTATTTCAAAAGTATGCACTTTTTCCTCATTTAAATGTATTTGATAATATTGCGTTTGGTTTACGTATGAAAAAAGTACCAGAATCAGAAGTAACAGAACGTGTAAACCGTATGTTAAAAATGATTAAACTAACAGATTTCGCTAAACGTGGAATCGATTCATTATCTGGAGGACAACAACAACGTATTGCGATCGCTCGTGCCTTAGTTAATCGTCCTAAAGTTTTATTATTAGATGAACCATTAGGAGCATTAGACTTAAAATTACGCCAAGATATGCAGTATGAATTAAAAGAGATTCAACGTGAAATGGGAATTACATTTATTTTTGTCACACACGATCAAGAAGAAGCGTTAACGATGTCAGATACGATTGTCGTTTTAAATGATGGATTAATTCAACAAATTGGAACACCGGTTGATATTTACAACGAACCACGTAATCGATTTGTAGCAAACTTCATCGGAGAAAGTAATATTGTCAATGCAACGATGATTGAAGATTATAAAGTTGAATTTGAAGGACATGTTTTTGAGTGTGTCGATCGTGGATATAATCCAAATGAAGCGGTTGAAGTTGTCATTCGTCCAGAAGATTTACAAATCGTATCAAAAGAACAAGGCGCTTTCACAGGAATTGTAGATAGTGTTATTTTCAAAGGTGTTCACTATGAAATTATCGTGATGGTTGAAGGACGCGAGTACATTGTGCATAGCACACAAAGTGCTGAAGTCGGAACAGAAGTAGGAATGACGGTTTCACCGGCAGATATTCATGTTATGGAAGTTGGTGTTTAGTGATGCATGAATCAACGAAACGTTTAAGTTATCCGTACATCGTATGGATTTCAATCATGATTATCGTCCCAATGATCTTAATTTTCTTATACAGTATCATTGATCCAGGGGATGGGAATCCAATGGCCTTTCGCTTTACGCTTGATAATTATATGAAGTTTTTTAATTCCATTTATATCTCAACGTTAGCTCGCTCATTATGGATTGCGTTTATTTCAACTATTTTTTGTTTGTTACTAGGATATCCACTTGCATGGATTATCGCTCAATGTTCACCAAAACGTCAGTCATCCATTCTTTTATTATTCATTATGCCGATGTGGATTAATATGCTACTTCGTACCTATGCATGGATTTCAATCTTAGGTAAAAATGGGATTTTAAATAATATTTTAGAGTTTTTCCATCTTGCACCAATCGATATTATGTATAGCGATTTTGCGATTATTTTAGGAATGGTTTATAACTTTTTACCATTCATGGTCTTACCAATTCACACGGCTATTACGAAAGTAGATAAAAATTTAATTTATGCGGCTCGTGATTTAGGGGCAAATAGTCGTCAAGTGTTTACTCGTGTTGTTTTTCCGTTAACGTTACCTGGAATTATTACGGGAGTTATTATGGTGTTCTTACCTGCCGTTAGTACATTTGTGATCCCACAATTATTAGGGGGAGGACAGTACATGATGATTGGTAACTTAATCGAAAAACAATTCTTATTAACAGGGAACTGGTACTTTGGTTCAGCATTATCAATGATTTTAATGATCTTTATCTTGCTGTCAATTTGGTTAATGAAAAAATTTGATACCGATAAACAAGCAGGAGGTGCACTACCTTGGTAAATAAATGGCTTTCTCGATTATATTTAGCAATTATGTTCTTATTTTTATATGCACCGATTGCTGTATTAATTGTATTTTCATTTAATGAATCAAAATCAAGTGGAAAATGGACGGGATTTTCACTACAGTGGTATGAAGAATTATTCAAAGATAGTCAAATGCAAACGGCTGTTTTTTATACCGTGATTGTCGCTGTAATAGCAACAATTATTTCAACTTTGATTGGAACTTTTACATCAATTGGGATTTATAAATTAACAAAAAAGACAAAAGCTTTTGTTTTAAATATTAACTACTTACCCGTGATTAGCCCAGACATTGTCTTAGCAGTTGCCTTAATGATGTTATTTAAGACCGTTAGATTAGAGTTTGGATTTACGACGATGTTATTAGCTCATATTATGTTCTGTATTCCATATGTCGTTTTATCTGTTTTACCTCGTTTATATGCGATGAATCAAAATATGGCTGAAGCAGCGATGGACTTAGGGGCAACACCGATGCAAGCCATTCGAAAAGTCGTTATTCCAGAAATTATGCCTGGAATCATGGCGGGTGCGTTAATGGCATTTACGATGTCAATTGATGATTTTGTTATTAGTTACTTTACGGCAGGAAACGGTGTAACTAACTTATCGATTGAAGTTTACTCAATGGCGAAACGTGGAATTCGACCAACGGTTAATGCATTAGCTACGATTATGGTGAGTTTAATCTTAGTTTCGGTTTTAGTTGCAAATAATTTATCAATTAGAAAGAAAAGGGAGGTCTAACCATCTAATGAAAAAATTAATGATGATGTTTATTGCCTCATTTATCTTACTGTTAACAGCTTGCTCGGGAGATACTCGAGAACGATTATATGTTTATAATGTGGGTGAATATATTGATCGAGAAGTTTTAACACTTTTTGAAGAAGAATTCAACTGTGAAGTTGTTTATGAATTATATGATTCAAATGAGACGATGTATCAAAAAATCAAGGCTGGAGGAACTCATTATGACGTAGCTTTTCCTTCAGATTATATGGTTGAGAAAATGATTAAAGAAGATTTAGTTCTTCCTTTAGATTATAGTAAAATTCCTAACTTTAAGTATATTAGTGATCAGTATAAAAACTTACCTTACGATCCTGAGAACTTATATACTGTGCCATACTTTTGGGGAACGGTTGGAATTTTATATGATAAAACAGTCGTAAATGAACCCGTTGATTCATGGTCTATCTTATGGGACGAAACATATAAAGGAAATATTTTTATGTATGATAGTCAGCGTGATTCATTAATGGTTGCCTTAAAGTTATTAGGTTATTCGATGAATACGCAAAATGTTGACGAATTAGAAGAGGCAAAACAACTTTTAATTGAACAACGACCGTTAGTTTATGCTTATGTAACCGATCAAGTCATTGATAATATGATTGCGGGGAATGCAGCGTTAGCCGTTGTTTATTCAGGTGATGCGACTTATATTATGGATGAAAACGAAAATATGGAGTATGCTATCCCTAAAGAAGGATCAAATATTTGGGTCGATTCAATGGTCATTCCATCAACAGCTCAAAATGTTGAGTTAGCACATGAATTTATTAACTTCATGCAACGTCCTGAGATTGCCTTAATGAATACAGAGTATGTCATGTATTCAAGTCCGAATACTGAAGTTTTAGCGATGGTATCGGAAGATGAATGGACACAAAATGAAGCGTATAGTCCATCTCAAGAGTTATTAGATTCTTTACCAATGGAAACGTTCCGAGATCCAGGAGAATTTATCAAACAGTATGATGATATTTGGACACAAGTATTAGCTGCTCCTAATCGATAACATCTATGGGTTTTTTAGGATGATGAGTGGTCCATGGACACTTTTTAGTTGCTATGTTAAAAAACTCAAAAAGGAGCCTATAATTAAAAGGATAGGCTCCTTTTTTGTAGATTAAAGTGTGTCAAATTAACTGTTTTATTACTTTAAATGATATGATATAAGGTTTAGGGATGTAGATCCCTTTTTTAAAAAACAACGCTGATCCCTATTCCTTACGCATGAAGAAAGCTCCCTTTTATGAAAACGAGGCCACTGAAAAGGTCCCGTTAATTAAAACAGGTAACGGAAATAAAAGCTAAAATGATTAAAAACCTTAGAAAAATAGGCTGAATTAACTTGTTTTTCTAAGGTTTTTTGTGCTATTAGAGCTCTTTTTAGTCTTTGTTTATAAATGATTTTAACTTTTCAGTGACTTCTATGAAAACACATAAGATTTTTTAATGTTATCTCCTAATTTGAATCACTAGAGTTAATCTAAAGATATGATATGTTTTAGATATTTACTGTATTAAAGAGCCTTATTAGAAGTTTTTTTGAGGTAAATGTTTTTGATAGGGCCAATTTAAGTATTTAATTTTGCTAGGAATTATTTTCTCTGTTTGTTTAAAATTTTTTCTATGGTTAAGGAGAATTTAATTAGAGCTATCTAAATTACTAGAGTTAAAACATTATTTTGACATTTAGACAAAAATAATAACCAAAAAAATATTTTAAAATATAATATCGTGTAGCTCAATATCTTACCTTAGGGCTTTATTGAAGATGCGAGAGCTATACTTTGAAGTAATAAATAAAAAGGGGTGATTTTATGGATGATGTTATAATTGGGGATCAACTTTATATAACTAATGAAGAATTAGTTAATTATTCAAGCACTAGTCGAAAGCCTTGTCATAAAAATGAGTTAATCATGATTTCAAATGCTCAAGGTAGCTATTTATTTGCAGAATGCGGCCGAAATGAATCTCCAGTTTTTAAAATCCGAGAGATTCGACCTGAATACGGTCAAGTTCAATTACGTTTAACCGTCATGGAAGTCAGTTATCCAACTTGTCTTTTACATTCAGGAAACAATCGATCAAATATTTTATATGCCATAAGAGAAGGGTTAGCTGTTGTAAAAGAATCCGACTCGGTTATTATGTTTACACTAGGCAAAGGACAAAGAATTGAAAAGATTCAATTAAAAGAAATTAAAGAGTACCATCCTATTACAGTTAAAAGTCCAATTTATGTGAAAGGTAATTGTCAGGAAGGTATTGAAGGATGCGTTAAAGTTCAAGGACATTGTCCGTATCCTAATGTTTTCTTCTTAACAAGACATCCAAAAAGAGGGGCTGTCAAATTAAATGAAAAAACAGGAGAATGGATTTATCAATCTAATGAAGCCTGTAATGAACAAGATACATTTGAGATTAGCGTTTGGAACTTTGCCGGTGGCTGTGCCACTCAATGCATTCATGTAAGTTGTGAACAAGCTCGCGAACCTGTTGATGTCAATATTACAAATGTGCCATTACCTGTTATTGTGACTAACCCTGTTCCGGTATTTGGTGATGTTAGAGTCATTAATACTCCAACGGTCAATATTGATGAACCGATTGATGTCAATGTATTGACATTACCAGAAGTGAGCATTGCAAGCTTACCAGCAGTGGAAGTGAGCGGGCTTGTCAGCGTGACTGTGACAGAGGTGTTAACTGTTACCGTTGAGCAACCAATCGATGTCAATGTGTTGACATTACCGGAAGTAAGCATTGCGAGCTTACCAGCAGTGGAAATCAGTGGAACGCCAACAGTGATCATTGATTCAGCGGAACCTTTATCTATAACGATTTCAGGGGTTGTCGAAGTTTGTATTGTTGATGCAGAACTAACGGTTTTAGTTGAAACAGTTGTACTCAATCCAATTATTACAGCCGATGTTATCAGCTTACCAGAAGTAACGATTGCAAACGAATTAACCATTGCGAGCTTACCAGCAGTGGAAGTGAGCGGACTTGTCAGTGTGACTGTGCCAGAGGTGTTAACTGTTACGGTTGAGCAACCAATCGATGTCAATGTGTTGACATTACCGGAAGTAAGCATTGCGAGCTTACCAGCAGTGGAA
>artificially_reared_2__coassemble_1115_pt1 | contig 10821 bp, 6 predicted proteins | sample artificially_reared_2__metabat2_low_PE_015 | metagenome-assembled genome bin artificially_reared_2 | reverse complement strand
TCTAATTGTGCATCGGCTACTGTACCAGGTGCTTCTGTCATTGGGCAAGATGCTGATGCATTTTTAGGGAAGGCAATAACATCACGTAAACTTTGTGATCCAGTTAAAATCATAGCAATACGATCTAATCCTAATGCTAATCCACCGTGTGGAGGTGTTCCGTATTTAAATGCATTGATTAAGAACCCAAATTGTTCTTCAGCTTCTTCTTTTGTAAATCCTAATGTTTCAAACATACGTGATTGAATGTCTGGGCGGTAAATACGTAATGATCCTCCACCTAATTCATAACCATTTAATACGATATCGTAAGCTTGTGCTTTTGCATGATGTGGATCTGTATCAAATGTATCAAGGGTATCTAAGCTTGGCATTGTGAATGGATGGTGCGCAGCAAAGAATCGTCCTGCTTCTTCGTCATACTCAAATAATGGCCAATCAATCACCCATAAGAAGTTAAATTTAGATTCATCAATTAATCCTAATTCTTTACCTAAATGTAAACGTAAAGCTCCTAAACTATCTGCAACGACTGATTTTTTATCTGCAACAAATAATAATAAATCTCCGATTTCTGCATTTGTTGCTGATTTAATATTAGCAACTTCATCTTCATTAAAGAACTTAGCGATTGGTCCGTTGAATCCTTCTTCAACGACTTTAACCCATGCTAACCCTTTAGCTTTATATTTTTTAACATAGTCTGTTAACTTATCAATATCTTTGCGAGAGAAGCGATCAGCTGCCCCTTTCACGCATAACGCCTTAACTTCATTTCCTGCTTCAACGGCCTGAGCAAACACAGAGAAACCACAGTTAGCAACGACATCATTTAATGCGATTAATTCCATTTCAAAGCGTGTATCTGGTTTATCTGACCCATAACGAGCCATAGCTTCCTCGTAGCTTAAACGTGGGAATGGGCGTGGAATCTCTAAATCTTTAACATCTTTCATCATTTTAACTAACATTTCTTCAATCATATTCATGATTTCTTCTTGCGTTAAGAATGATGTTTCAATATCAATTTGAGTAAATTCCGGCTGACGATCAGCACGTAAGTCTTCATCACGGAAGCAACGTGCAATTTGATAATAGCGCTCAAATCCTGAAACCATTAATAATTGTTTAAAGATTTGTGGCGACTGTGGTAAAGCATAAAAATGTCCTTCGTGTACACGGCTTGGAACTAAATAATCACGAGCTCCTTCTGGTGTTGATTTATTTAAATAAGGCGTTTCAACCTCAATAAAGTCTTTTCCATCTAAATAACTACGAATTGACTTTAAAATGTTGTGACGTAAGATAAAGTTCTTTTGCATCACTGGGCGACGTAAATCTAAATAACGATATTTTAAACGTGTATCTTCTAACGCATCTGTTTCATCTGCAATAATTAACGGTGTCATTTCTGCTTCAGAGATAATTGTTAATTCATCTAAAACAATCTCAATATCTCCCGTTAACATGTTAGGATTTTTACTTTGACGTTCTGCCACTGTTCCTTTAACAGCAATTACATATTCATTTCTTACTTTATTAGCCGCTTCTAATACTTCAGCGCTCACCGTTTCAGGATTAGCCACTAACTGAGTAATTCCGTAACGATCACGCAAATCAATGAAAACTAATCCCCCTAAGTTACGAGTTTTTGCAACCCAACCTTTTAATTCTACGACTTGACCAACATGTTCAAGTCTTAACTCTCCATTATTATGTGTACGATTCATCTGACTCACCTCTTTTTAATGTTGGCATCCACAACCGTGACCAGTTCCACCACAGCATTCATGCTCATCGTCATGTCCATGTCCTCCGCAGCATTCGTGCTCATGATCATGTCCATGTCCTCCACAACATCCTCCACCATGTTGATGATTACGTTGTTGATCTTGAATAATATAATCAATAATAAATCCTACTGGAATACTTTCTTGTGTTCCTGTTTGGTTATTTTTAATATTGATCATTCCTTGTTGTAACTCTTCATCACCTAATATTGCTGTATAACGTGCACGATAGCGATCCGCTTGCTTAAACTGACCTTTTAGATTTTTTCCTAAGTAGTCTGTTTCACAAGCTAATCCACGTGAACGTAAATCAAATAATAAGCGTGATCCAAAGACTTTTGCATCCTCACCAAGTGTAATTAAGAAAAGATCGACTGAATCTTCTCCTGCTACTTGGATTCCTTCTGCTTCAAGTGCTAATAATAAACGTTCTAATCCCATACCAAATCCGATGGCAGGAACAGATGGTCCACCTAATTCCCCGACTAATTTATTATAGCGTCCTCCACCACATAACGTATTTTGTGCACCAAATCCTTCGATTTCTGCTTGGATTTCAAAAATTGTATGCGTATAATAGTCAAATCCTCGAACTAACGTTGCATCGTATTCGTATTCAATTCCCATCGCTTTTAAGTATTTTTGAACACTCATAAAGTAAGATTTATCTTCGTCAGTTAAGTGATCAATCATTTGTGGCGCATTTTTCATAATTTCTTTATGGCGATCCGCTTTACAATCTAATACGCGTAATGGATTTTTTTCTAAACGAACTTGGCAATCTGAACATAATGATTCTTTATGTCCTTCAAAGTGTGCTAATAACGCCTCTCGATAATTTTCACGACTTTGAGTATCTCCTAATGAGTTTAATTTAACCTTAACGTTACGTAACCCTAATACTTGATATAACGTAACTGCTAAAGAAATCACTTCTGCATCAATAGCAGGATCGGCACTTCCGAATACTTCCGTTCCAAATTGAACGTGTTGACGATAACGTCCTTTTTGTTGACGTTCATATCTAAACATTGGCCCAATATAAAACATTTTTTGAACCATTTGGTCTGCATATAGTTTATTTTCAATATAACTACGTACAACCCCAGCTGTTCCCTCTGGACGTAATGTCATTGAACGATCTCCACGATCTTTAAAATCGTACGTTTCTTTTGAAACAACATCTGATGTTTCTCCTGCCGAACGATGATATAGTTGCGTACTCTCAAACATTGGGGTACGAATTTCTTTATAGTTGAAAATTGAACAGATTTCACGAATTAAACTTTCAACATTTTGCCAACGGGCACTTTCTTTCGGTAAAACATCATATGTTCCTTTAGGTTTACTAAAATTCATGTTAAATCTCCTTTCGCTACATTACTTAAGTCTTTTTTAACCATTTCATTAACTAAGTGTGTGAGGTTCTTTTCGAGTATAAAAAAAGTCCTTAGAATGATTCTAAGGACGTAATCTACGCGGTGCCACCTTACTTGTAACAGTTCTTTTACTGTTACCACTTTAAAACGTTAACGCCGTCAACGAATATTCCTACTATATGAGTTCAGAATATTTCCTCACGAGTGTCTATCTATAAATTATCCGTCGAAGCTTCCAGCCTAGGCTCCGTTCTCTGGTACGCATAGTATTTAAAGAATTTCTCGGTCATCGAATGTATGTGTATTATAGACTGTTTTCTTTATTATAATACATTTTTTTTTAAGATTCAACGATTAAAGTAACAGGACCATCATTTGTAAATGATACTTCCATCATCGCTCCAAAAATTCCTGTTTCAACTTTTAATCCGTAATCTTCTCTCAGAATTTGATTAAACTGATCGTATAAAGGCTTCGCCACTTCAGGACGAGCAGCTTCGATAAAGCTTGGTCGATTTCCCTTTTTCGTTTCACCATATAAAGTAAATTGAGAGACTGATAAAATAGCTCCCCCAACGTCTTTAACAGATAAATTCATCTTACCTTCTTCATCTTCAAAGATTCGTAAATTAGCTACTTTTTTAGCACAGTATTCTAAATCTTTCACACTGTCCTCATGTGTTAAACCAACTAATAACATCAATCCTTGTTCAATTTGTCCTGTCACTTTTCCATCGACCATCACCTTGGCATCTGTTGCTCGTTGAACAATGACCCTCATTCTCTCACCTCACTACTGAATGATACGCTCAACACTAAAAACATCTTTAATACGTTTAATGGCATTCACAATTCCAACTAACTGTTCTACATTACGTACGGATAACGATAAATGAATCACGGTTGTATCATTTGATGTTAAGGCATTGAGTTCTGTAATATTCGTATTTAACACCGTTAATTTTTGAATAACATCTCCTAGTACATTTTTACGATCAAGTGTCGTAATCTTAATCTTTGCACTAAATGAATTAGAATGTTCATCATCCCACTCTACCGGAACAATGCGGCCATCTGCTTTCACATTATGACAATCTGCATGATGAATCGTAATCCCGCTTCCTTTTGTAATATACCCAACAATCGGATCACCAGGCACAGGATAGCAGCACTTTCCAATCCTCAAATCGACATTATCTAACCCATCTACAATAATTCCAAAACGATTTTTAGCTTTCTTTCGGTGCTCTTCTTTGAATTTTGCCGCTTCATTAATTTGTTGAATTAATTCTGTATCATTGACTTCTTTTCCATCTAAGAAATAACGTTCAATAATCGTTTTTGAAATAAGACGCCCACGACCAATTTGATAATACAGCTCATCAATTTTTTCAACACTTTGTTTTTTGTAAATATTTAACAATTTTTTAATATCAATATTGTTTAATGATAAATCCTTTGAGGCAAGTTCTTTTAAGAACATTTCCTCTCCTTTACGAGTATATTCTTCTCGCTTAATACGATTAAAATACTGACGAATTTTATGACGAGCTTGTGACGTTTTAACGATATTTAACCAATCTTCACTTGGGCCAAACGAATTACGTGATGATTTAATCTCTACGATATCACCCGTCTTTAACTGATAATTTAACGTCACAATTTTTCCATTTACAATGGCACCTGTTGTTTTATGACCTAAGTCTGTATGAATTCGGTACGCGAAATCAAGGGGTGTTGATCCTGGTGGAAAATCAAATACATCACCATTTGGTGTGAAAATATAAACGTTCGCATTAAAGATATCATCTTTAACTAGCTTCATTAACTTTTCGGCATCATTAACTTCTTCTTGATAAGCAATCAGCGTTTCATACCACTTTAGTTTATCTTGAATCTCTTTTTGTTCTTGTTTTGGTGTGATTTGACGATTTTCCTTATACGCCCAGTGTGCAGCAACCCCTTGTTCCGCAATTTCATCCATTTCCTTCGTACGAATTTGCACCTCAAAAATATGTCCATTTGGACCAATAATGGTCGTATGTAACGATTGGTACATATTTGGTTTTGGCATCGCAATATAATCTTTAAAACGATTGGGAATTGGTTTGAAATTCGCATGAATGACACCAAGAGCAGAATAACATTCTGGAACAGAGTTAACGATTAAACGAATAGCTAATAAATCATAGATTTCTTCGAAATCTTTTTGTCGTGTTAACATTTTTTTATACACGCTATAAATATTTTTGATACGACCTTTAATCTCAAATGGAATATGATATTCCTCTAAAGCAGCTGTAATTTCTGCTTCCATTTCTTGAATTTGTTGTTCACGCTCATGTTTTTTCTGCTTAATTAACTGAGCGATTCGATAAAAGTCTTCCGGTTTTAAAAAGCGAAGTGACGTATCTTCAAGTTCAGCTTTGACACGATACATCCCTAAACGATGGGCGATCGGAACATAAATCTCCATCGTTTCATGAGCAATAGAGCATTGTTTTTCAGGTGGTAAAAACTTTAACGTTCGAATGTTATGTAAACGATCGGCTAACTTTACTAAAATGACACGAATATCTTTACTCATCGCTAATAACATTTTACGATGATTTTCAGCCTGTTGTTTTTCTTTTGACTTATATTTAAGCTTCGTTAACTTCGTCACACCATCTACAATTTCAGCAATTTCTTCATCGAATAACTCGGCAATCTCTTCTTTTGTAATTTCAGTGTCTTCGATAATATCATGTAATAGCCCAGAAGCAATTGTTCGTGGGCCTGTTTGCCACTTCGCTAAAATATGAGCTACTTCAATTGGGTGAATAATATAAGGTTCACCTGATTTACGCAGCTGATCTTTATGTTTTTGAAAGGCAAGTTCAAAAGCACGCTCGATAATGGCAATACTGTCTGGATTTTTAATATACGTTTTAGCTTGCTCTAAAACATGATCAATTGATATTTCATACCCGTTTAGTTGGTACATAAGCACTACTCCTATTGTTTAATCTACTTATTTTATTATAAAGCTAAAACTATCATTTGTTTCAACAAAAAGCATTCTTTTTAAAACTTTCTTGAGATGAAAAAAAAGGGTGATATTTCATCAACCGCTTACATCTTTATCATCTTAAATTTGTCATTTAATAACTGTTTTTAAAATTTTAACATAAAAAAAAGTAGAAATGCAACAATAAATGCTCCATCTCTACTTATTCTTTAATATTTCGTCTATTAATATTTCATTAATGATAAAACTTCATAGTTTTCTAATGTTTTACGACCATTTAACTCTTCTAATTCAATTAAAAAGGCACATCCAACAACTACTCCACCAAGTTGTTCAATTAACTTAACAGTTGCTTCGACTGTTCCACCTGTTGCTAATAAATCATCAACAATTAAAACACGTTGTCCTGGTTTGATTGCATCTTTATGCATGCATAATGTATTTGAACCATACTCTAAATCATAATTGAATGAAACTGTTTCACGTGGTAATTTACCTGGTTTACGGACAGGTGCGAAACCAATTTTTAATTCATGAGCCACTGGACATCCAAAAATAAATCCACGTGCTTCTGGTCCAACAATAATTTCCGCTTGCTGTTGTTTTGCAAATTCAACCATTTGTGTTGTTGCATAGCTATAAGCAGCTCCATCTGCCATTAATGGTGTAATATCTTTAAATTGAATGCCCTCTTTTGGAAAGTTAGGTACATTCGCAACATAATCCTTAAGATTCATGTGTCATTTCCTCCCTAGCTGTTTTAAAGGTTGTTTTTAATTCTGACCATGTCGTCAATTCAAAAAATTCAAGCATATCAAGCTTTGACTTTTGCTGTTGATACGTCTGTGCTTCGGACAAGTCTCGCTTCGTTGCGCTATCTGCTGGAAAAACAGAACCATTTCTTATTATAACAAGTTCTACTTCAAAAAACACCTGTAAAATAAACAATAATTCATTTTTACTAATTCCTAAACGCGTAAAATAATTAATCATTTGATTATTTAATGTAATTGGTCCATGCTGCTTAACGACTTTATAAACCGTGATAAACTTCTCACGTGCAGCAAACGTGACATTTGTCTCTAACGGAGCCATCACAATATTTCCTGGTTTTTTTGAAGTAATTAACTGCAATAACTCCTCCTTTGATGTTGGGAGTTGATCAATTAATAACGTGTCGACTTCACTTGCTTCTAAAGCCGCTTTATATGGCGTAGCTAGCTGAAGTTCGTTCTTTCTTTGCTCATAAACTTGCTTGTTACGAAGATCAATCAATTGAAATTCCTCACACATCATATCTAAAAAATGAAACTGAACACTACGATTTCCATTCCATTCGTTAATTTTAGCTTCTCCTACAAAGCTAAATAACGTATCAGGTGTTAAATACATGGCAAGCGAAGCTTGATTAAACGCAATCACATCGACTGATTCTTGATCTTTATATAAGGTGAATTTTAAATGCTGTAGTTTATTTCCGATCGTTTTTACATTTTTAACATAAACATCTCTAATTTCAATTAGTGGAGGGCGATTTCCTTCTCCAAACGGAGCAAGCATCGATAGCTGGTCAACAAATATCACATTTAAATCACCTAGTGAGAGAGTTAAATCTACTTGTAAACTCGGTGATACTTCAACATCTTTTAAAAGATCATTCATCTTATCCTCTAAGGCTTGTAAATTTTCTGGGGCAAACGTAATACCAGCTGCCAAAGCATGTCCCCCAAAACGTTCAATCAGTTCATGACATTCACTTAATAGCTCAAACAAGTGATATCCTTCAACCGCTCGTGCTGATCCTTTAATTAATCCTTCATGATCATCTGTCACCACAAAAACAGCTTTTTGCCACTGTTTTGCTAATCTTCCAGCAACAATTCCTAAAATCCCTTCATGCCAATTTGAAGAATATAAGATAACGACTTTCTTTTTCTTTAACGTGATTGGGTCAACTAATTGACTCGCTTCATCTAGAACTTTTTGTGTCGTTTTTTGACGCTCACTATTAAAACTTTCAATCTGTTTAGCAATTAACTGAGCCGCTTCTTTCGTTTCTGCTATTAAACATTCAACAGCTAAAGCAGCTTCATCCATTCGTCCGGGTGCATTTAAGCGAGGACAAATTTCAAAACCAACATTCACTTCAGTCGCTTCTTCTTTATCTGTTTTAGCTAATTCCATGATTGCATTTAATCCTTCAATTTCTGTCTCACGTAAGGCAGCTAGTCCACGTTTAACAATTGAACGATTTTCATCAATTAGTGGCACAACATCTCCAATTGTTCCAAGCATAGCAATCGCATAAAAATCTTCAGGAATAACCTCCTGTAATAAGGCCTCTGCTATTTTTAAAGCGACTCCCGCTCCTGACAGTTTATGAAAGGGATACTGATCATCAAGTTCTGGATGTAAGATGGCAAAGGCATTAGGCAATGTTTCTTTAATTTGGTGATGGTCTGTAATAATGAGGTCCACCCCATGTTCTCGTAAGATTTCTGCTTCATCAACTCCAGCAATCCCATTATCAACCGTAATGACTAATTGATAACCATCAGCAATAGCCTGCATAAATGCATCTTCGTTTGGTCCATACCCTTCATAAAAGCGATTGGGAATATAGTAGTTAACTAATGCACCTAATTCTCTCAAGCAACGAACTAAAATGGTCGTTCCCGTTACCCCATCAGCATCGTAATCCCCATAAACTAAAATCGGCTGTCCTTCATCGATGGCTTCATTAAGTCGTGTAATAATTTTATCCATTTGTGAAAATAAAAAAGGATCATGATGAACCATTTCTTCAGTAGAGAATGTCTCAATATTCTCTTTTGTCGCCAATCCACGTGATAAGACAAGTTGTTCAACTACAGGATGCAAAAGCGTATTCAACGACTCATAGTCGTCTCTAAATATGTCAGATTTTTTCCAATTCATTGTTGATTTAAACAAAGTTATCTCCTCACCTTCATATTTTTAAGTTCATCCTCATAGGCTTAAGCAAAATCATAACTAAAGTATGGGTGGAAAAATTATGAAAAAACAAAGCGTAGCACAAGGAACAATGATTCTCGTTTTAGCCGGTTTAGTCACAAAAGTCTTAGGGATGGTGAACCGGGTTATTGTTACACGATTACTTGGCGAAGATGGAATTGGAATTTATATGTTGATGGCTCCAACCCTCATGCTTTTAACAACATTTTCAAGCATAGGACTCCCAATTGCCATTCCAACATTAATTTCTAGAGCCAATGAACGCCAAAAAAAGATCTTGTCTGTTTCATTAATTATTGCAATGATTTCAAGCTTAATGGTAAGTATTATTCTTTTCTTCGTTGCAAAACCGTTGGCTAATGATTTATTAAAAGATCCACGAACTTACTTACCTCTTATTTCAATTGGACCTCTTTTATTCCTGATATCTTTGTCAACGATTATGAAAGCTTATTTCCAAGGGGAACAAAACATGGTTCCTTCCGCAATCTCAACGTTAATTGAGCAAATCGTTCGTATCGTCATTTGTATCTATTTTATCAATTGGCTCTTACCGTACGGTATTGTTTACGCAGTTGTCGGAACCATTTGGGCCTCTATTGCTGGTGAATTTGCCTCTATTTTAATTCTTCTCTTTTTATTCATGAAACATCTACATCAAAATCATCGTGGGGCAACCTTAAAACCAGTTCGGCTAAGCCCGCAGAACTTTAAAGACGTCTTAGCAATTTCTCTTCCTGCAACTGGAAGTCGCCTGATCGGTTCATTTTCACACTTTCTTGAACCTATCATCGTTGTTCAATGTTTATTTAAGATTGGTTATCAAAGTGAGGTCAGCGCTAAGTTATACGGAGCTGTAGCTGGCTTTGCACTTCCTATGGTATTAATGCCATCGTTTATCCCAAATGCTGTCACACAGGCGATTGTCCCACCAATTAGCCAAGCCTATGCGAGTAAACGATATGATCGCATTCATTATCATTTAAATAATGCTTTCCAATTGTCGTTTTTACCAAGTGGAATTTATACTGTTTTACTTATGGTATTTCCTGTTGAGCTTATGAACTTATTATTTGCCTCTTCAACCGGGGCCAACTATTTAATTATTATGGCACCAGTCTTTTTATTACTTTATTTTCAAGCTCCACTAACATCTACATTACAAGCCATTGATGAGGCTACAAAAGCGATGAATACCACATTAATTTCTTCAATTATAAAAATTATGATGATGATTGTCCTTTTGCCTATTCCAAATTTAAATATTTACGGACTTGTCATCGCCGTCTTATTTAATGTTGTATTTGTTACTGTTTGGCACTATCTTCTTGTAAGAAAGTATATCGGTTATCGCTTAAATTTAAATGCTGTTATTAACGCTGTATTAATCATCGGAATTACTTTTTTACTTGGATCTTATTTAAAATCAACGATTATTTTCAGCCCTAACACTCTTTTAAATATGATCATCATCTGCTTCATCATGGGAATTGCTTATCTTTTCTTAGTTATTGTCTGCGGATTATTTCCAAAAGATAAGATGGTAGATACTCTACGTTCTAAATAACAACCATATTATAACATAAAATGATAAAAGGGATAGAACAATTCCTTTGAGAATCCATATGAAAAAACGTCACTAAGTTAG
>artificially_reared_2__coassemble_1091_pt1 | contig 11012 bp, 6 predicted proteins | sample artificially_reared_2__metabat2_low_PE_015 | metagenome-assembled genome bin artificially_reared_2 | reverse complement strand
TATGGATTAAATGCGCCGCTTAATACAGAAGAGAATTTATTTAACTATATTTATCAAAATGGTGGAGACATTTTGATTAACGATAAAAAAGAATCAGGTTATTCATTACCTGAAACACAAGAAGCTTTACAATGGTATGCGAACTTAAGTTTAGTTGAAAAAGTATCCCCATCTCAAACACAGTTTGCTGAAAATGGAAACTCAACTTTATTTACATCTGGAAAAGTGGCTATGGGGTTATTTGGATCTTGGATGTATGCAGAGTTCATTACAAATGAATATACGGCCCAAAATTGTGCTGTTTCAGTGTTACCTGAAGGTCCAGCAGGGCGTGCAACTATTTATAATGGTTTAGGAAATTCAGTTGCTGCTAATACAAAAAATAAAGAAGCAGCGATTAAATTTATTGAATTTTTAGGTTCTGAAGAAGCAAATAGAATTCAAGGTGAATATAAATCAGCCATTCCAGCTTATATTAGTACTCAACAAGCATGGGTAGATGCAACGACTCAAAACAATTTTGAAACTCAAGGATTAGTCGATATGTTAGAGTATGGATATATTAAGCCATATACAAAAAATACCGCTAAATGGGAAAAAGTAGAGATGGAAGTGTTAAGAAAAGTTTGGTCAGGGGATTTATCAGTTAAAGATGCTTGTGATCAATTAGTTAAAGAAATTAATGCGATTTTAGCAGAAGAACAATAAAAGAGAGTGTATAAGTAGGTAACTGTTCGTAAGGATGGTTACCTCTTAAAAATAAGGGGAGAAGATAGTATGGCGATTGCAATTAAAAAAGCAGACTCAAAGCCTGCTGCTAAACTAAGTAACGCAAAATATAATGAATGGATGTGGGGATACTTATTAGTTGCTCCAACCATTATTGGATTAATTATTTTAAATTTAATTCCTGTATTTGAAACATTAATTTTAAGCTTTCAAAAAACAGGAGATTTTGGAGCTCATACGTGGGCAGGACTTGAAAACTATAAGCGCTTATTAAGCGATCCAGCGGTTTGGCAAGCAACTGGAAATACATTAAAATATGCGATCATTGTTGTTCCAATTACTGTTGCGTTATCTTTAATTGTTGCAGTGTTATTAAATCAAAAAATTAAAGGAAAAAGTTTATATCGCGTGATTTACTTCTTACCAATGGTCGCTGCTCCTGCTGCAGTCGCTATGGTTTGGAAATGGTTATTTAACTCTGAATTCGGATTAATTAATTACTTATTACAATTAGTTGGAATTCAAGGACCTCAATGGGTTAGTGATCCTAACTTTGCGTTAATTGCAATTGCCATTGTTGGGATTTGGAGTGCAATTGGTTATAACATGATTTTACTGTTAGCAGGACTTCAAGAAATTCCAAAAGATTATTATGAAGCGGCAAGTATTGATGGGGCAGGTCCAATTCGCCAATTCTTTACGATTACGTTACCATTAGTTTCTCCAACGATGTATTTTGTTGTGGTGACAAGCATTATTAGTGCAATGCAAGTCTTTGATACTATTTTTATGATGATTGATAAAACAAGTATGGCTCTTGAAAGTACACAATCGTTAGTTTATTTATTCTATCAACATTCATTTACAGTAAACGATAAGGGCTATGGATCAGCCATTATTATGTTATTACTAGCCATTATTATGATTATTACATTTATTCAATCTAAAGTTGAAAAGAAATGGGTACATTATTAAAATAGGGGGATATCGTCATGAAAAGAATAAAAAAAGGAAATCTTCTTATTCATATTGTTTTGATTATTGGAGCTGTCATTATGATTTTACCATTTGTTTGGATGGTGTTAACTTCATTTAAAACATTAGCAGAATCGACACAAATGCCACCAAAGATTTTCCCAGAGTCATTACAGTTGAGTAACTATACAGAGGTAATGCGATTATTACCTTTTGATAAATTTTATATTAATACAATTTTAATGTTAGTTTTCCGTGTGATTGGATCCGTTTTATTTAGTGCGATGGCAGCTTATGCTTTTGCTCGTTTAGAGTTTCCAGGAAAAAACTTCTTATTCTCACTAGTCTTATTACAAATGATGGTTCCAGGACAACTATTTATTATTCCACAGTTCTTATTAATTCAAAAATTAGGACTTTTAAATACGGTAACAGCTTTAGTTATTCCGGGATTTGTGAGTGCGTTTGGAACCTTCTTACTTCGTCAGTTCTTTATGGGAATTCCAAAAGAGTTAGAAGAAGCTGCAAAACTTGATGGATGTAGCATTGGTGGAACATTCTTTAGAATTATGTTACCACTAGCGAACTCAGGATTAGTGGCATTAGGAATCTTTACGGCATTGTTTGCATTCAAAGATTTAATGTGGCCATTAATCGTTAATATGTCAATTGATAAAATGACATTATCAGCTGGATTAGCTTCATTACAAGGACAATTCTCAACAAACTTCCCACAATTAATGGCAGGATCGTTACTTGCTATTTGGCCAATGTTATTAATCTTTATCGTTTTCCAACGTCGTTTTATTGAAGGAATTGCGACAACAGGTGGGAAACTATAATTCATATCAAATAACTTATTATTTATCTTTTATTAATGAATGAGAGACTAGCATCTTTAGCTAGTCTTTTTTATTTTGAATCCTCATTATTTGATCTGATATTGCTTCAGTATTTAGTTAGAGATTATTGATAATAAACGAAACCTTGAATAGTCAGTGATAAGATAAATCATAGATGATTAAGGAGATGTTAAAATGTTAAGTCAAAAGAGGAGAAAGATTAGGAAAAGTTTTATGTTCTTAATGAACAAACCTGTTAAAGTGTTAGATTTTTAATTTAACTAATTAAAGAAATAGAATTGGTAAAAATTTAGTAAAAAACATTGAATTAACCTAATAGCTATATTATAATCAGTTTGGAAAACGTTATCTAAAATAAAAAGTAGCGTTGAGAGGAGAAAAATATGGGATTTTTAATTGATGAAAAACGTTTAGTTTTTGGTATCGAAACTGCCAAAACGACATATGCCTTCGCGGTAGATAATTTAGGCTTATTACGCCACTTATATTGGGGACCAAAAATAGATGAATTATCAGATTTTGAAGTTCCTGAATTATCAGAGATATCAAGTAATGATCCAATTCTTGATTTAACAGATGAAGAGTATCCGGTATTCGGGGGAATGCGATATAAAGAAAACTGTTTAAAGGTGATTTTCGCTGATCAAACACGTGATATCGAGTATCGCTATATGGGATATACAAAAAATGAAAATGAATTAATCATTCATTTAAAAGATGTTCATTATAACTTTGAGTTTAATTTACATTATAAAGTTTATGAAGCCCAAGACTTAATCGAGCGCACAGTTTCGGTTAAAAATAATATGAAATCTGTTATTGAAATTGAAAAAATTCATTCAGCTCAACTTCATATTCCTTATCAGGATTTAACATTAACATCATCTCATGGTCACTGGTTAGCCGAGCTTCAAGAGTTCAAACAACCATTAGGACAAGGAAAAATTGTGTTAGAAAACCGTCGTGGAATTTCAACACATAATCATAACCCATTTTTTGTTTTAGATCGTCAAGCAACTGAAACAGAAGGAGAAGTGTATTTTGGGGCGTTAAAATTAAGTGGAAACTTCTCAACAATTATTGAGCCACGTCCTTATGGAGGGACATTAGTTCAAATGGGAATTAATCCTCACGATTGTTTAATCACTTTAAAACCAGGTGAAGAGTTTGTAGCACCAGCTATGATTTTTGGTTATACAAATGAAGGATTTGAAGCGATGAGTCACCAGATGCATGATTATGCTAAACAAAATGTCCTTCGTGAAGGAGTTCGTCCTGTTCTTTATAACTCATGGGAAGCAACAGAGTTTGACGTTCATTGCGATGAGCAAATTGCCTTAGCCAAAAAAGCAAAAGAAATGGGTGTTGAATTATTCGTTATTGATGATGGATGGTTTGGACAACGCCACAGTGATGCTGATGGATTAGGGGATTGGTATGTCAATGAAGATAAGTTCCCTGAAGGATTAAATCCGTTAATTCAAGCAGTCAAAGAAATGGGAATGATGTTTGGAATTTGGATTGAGCCAGAAATGGTTAACCCACCAACACAATTATTAAAAGATCATCCAGATTGGATTTATCATTTTGAAAATCGTGTGAACGATACCTCTCGTAATCAGATGGTTTTAAACGTAACTTTACCAGAAGTTCAAGAGTTCATTTTCAATATGATCGATGATTTATTATCAAAATATGATATCGACTATATTAAATGGGATGCAAACCGACCAATTTCACAAACAGGTATTTCACGAGATATGTGGATTCGTCACATTGAAGCAGTTTATAACATCGCACGTCGTGTGAAAGCAAAGTATCCTCACTTATTATTAGAGGCTTGTGCATCAGGTGGGGGACGTGTTGATTATGGAATGTTAGAAGCTTCATTCGATGACTTCTGGACAAGTGATAATACAGATGCATACGATCGTTTAACGATTCAAAACACTTATTCATATGTGTATCCAATTAAAGCGATGCGCGCATGGGTAACTGATGCTAATAATCGTTCAACAATTCCATTAACATTTAAATTCCACAGTGCGATGATGGGAACGTTAGGAATGGGATGTAATATCCTAAAATTCACTGAAGAAGAAATGAAATTATCAGCAGAACTAATTGAAGAATATAAACAAATTCGTGAAGTTGTACAAAATGGTGATTTCTATCGTTTACAACATGCTTCAAGCAATAACTACTATTGCTATGAATACGCTAATGAAACAGAAGCTGCTTTATTCGTATTCTTACCACAAACACAAATTTCTCGTACAGGTGTGCGTATCAAGTTACGTGGATTAGATGCAAAAGCAAAATATGATTTCACATTAGCGGGAACAAACATGCAAAAATCAGGATCATATTTAATGAATCATGGAATTGATGTTAAATTAAGTGGAGATTACGCAAGTACAATTATCAAATTTAAAAAAGCATAATCATTTTTAGTTTAATGAGTAATGAATTCAGACTAAATAAAAAATACAGCTATCACTAGCTGTATTTTTTATTTGGATGAAAAGGGATGATCATTGAGAAGAGAAGATCTTCATAGTTTATCTTAATGCATTAAACCAATCAATCATAAGTCATTTTTATTTAAAATTAGAGTAGGAATGTTGCTAATAGAACATTTGTTATTATCCATTTTGTGGTTTTACTTTAAAGTAAGTAAACTTTTGCTTATTTATGGAGTAAAAAAATACCTTTTTTTACTATAAAGATATTGTAAAACGATTACAAATGTAGTATATTATAAACATGAGAGAGATGAAATCGATTACAACTTAAGAGAGGGACGGGTTGTAAAGAGTAAAAAAGGAGAGTTTAATATGCAATTAACTGCAAAAGCAAAGTACTCTTATGGAATAGGAGCACTTGGTAAGGATTTAGTTTATGGTATTGTAGGTACTTATTTAATGATTTATTTTACTGACGTTGTTGGATTAGCTCCAGCATTTGTTGGAACCTTATTCTTAATTGCTCGCATCTGGGATACAGTCAACGATCCAATGATGGGAATGGTAGTTGACAATACAAAAACAAAATGGGGAAAATTTAGACCATGGATTTTAATTGGAACAATTCTTAATGCTGTGGTACTTATCTTCTTATTTAAAAAGCCAGACTTAGATGGTGTACCATTATATGCATATTTTTCAGTTATGTATATCTTATGGGGAATGACATATACAATCATGGATATTCCTTACTGGTCGATGATTCCATCTTTAACAAATGATAAAGCAGAGCGCGAAAAAGTAGCTGTTATTCCTCGTATCTTTGCTAGTATCGGTGGTTTAACAATCGCAACATTTGGTTTAACGTTTGTTGATACGTTAGGACAAGGAGATAAAGTTAAAGGTTATGCATCATTAGCATTTATTATTGCAATTGTTTTCATTATTTCATCAGCTATTACTTGTATTAATGTAAAAGAACCTTCAACAAAAGAAGCAAAAGATTCTGGTAAAAAAGCTGAACGTGTTACATTAAAACAAACATTTAATATTATTAAACAAAATGATCAATTAAAAGTATTCATCGGAGTTGTATTATGTATGAACTTAATGTTACAACTTTTAGGTGGTATGGCACTTTATTACTTCAAGTATGCGACAGGTAATGAGGGAATGTTTAAAATCTATAATGGATTTGCAGGTTTTGCTGAAATCGGTGGATTATTACTATTCCCAATCTTAGCACAAAAAATTGGTCGTCAAAAACTATTTAAAATTGGATGTCTTGTTCCTGTAATTGGATTACTAGGATTATTAGGATCAGGTATTTTTGCTCCAGATAATGCTTTATTAGTTATTTTATCAGCAATTTTAGTGCGTGGTGGAGGAGGATTCGTCCTAGGTTCTACAACAGTTATGTTAGCTGACGTTGTTGACTATGGAGAATATAAACTTGGAACACGTAATGAAAGTATTATTTTCTCATGCCAAACATTATTAGTAAAATCAGCATCAGCATTTAGTGGATGGGCAATTGGTGTTGGATTACAAATGATGGGGTATGTTGCAAACCAAGAACAATCAGCGACAACAATTTTAGGAATGCGAGGTTTAATGACAGTTGCACCAATCGTATTTATCGTATTATGCTTTGTAATTTACAAAAAATACTACAAATTAAACGGTGATTTCCACGAAGAAGTACTGACAGAATTAGAAGCTCGTAATAACTTAAAAGAATTAGAAGAGCATCATAGTTCAACAGTTGGATTAAAAGGAGCAACAGCTCAAGCATAAAAAGATAAGACCTATAAGTTATAAAAACTTGTAGGTCTTTTTTTTGTTTACTAAAAAGATTCGTAACATGAATGATTAAGAGAGGGATAGAAAGTGTCGAGAACCACATATGCTTAAAAATAGGAACATATAAATTAAGTATAAGCAATAATAGAGGGGGAACATAATGGCGATAAATATTTTAATTAATAAAGGAATCGAATTAACTAAAGGAGAGACCCTTGTTTTAAATACATTGAAGAAAATTTATAAAGATATCGGTTATGAAGTCTACATCTATGTACAAGCAAAAGTCGGAAATAAGCGTCCTGACTTTATTATTATGGATGAAAAAAAGGGGATTTGTATCATTGAGGTTAAAGATTGGTCAGAAAGCTATATTCAAGAGGTTAGTAAGACTAAAGTTTATCTTGTTGATCGAGAGAGTGAAAATCCAACGAAGCAAATTAAAGGATATAAAAATCTTTTACATGCGGTATTAGTCACTCGGGATATTGATTTTATCGATGAAGAAGAGATAAGTATGAGAGTGATTTTTACAAATCTAGATCAACTCTCTCCATCTAATGAAAAGTTACGATTATTGATTGGATCAGAAGTTGGCTATATTTTTAAAAATCATTTAAGCCAGTTAACGATATCAAATTTATTTAATCATGAAGAAATTGAAGAAAAGCTAAAACTAACAGACTTAAATAAAATTCGAGTCGCATTATTCCCTGAAATCGAGATAATGCGTTTAGAAAAATCAAAAACGAATCAAGACATAAAGGCATTAGATTTTGAACAAGAGGAGTTTGCTAAAAGAATTCCCTTTGGTCATTACATGGTCACAGGCGTTCCTGGAAGCGGGAAAAGTGTTATTTTATTAGCTAGAGCAGTTTACTTAATTAAGGAAAATCCAGATTGGAAGATTCTAATTTTAACGTACAATAAGTCTCTTAGTCATAAACTTAATAGTCAATTAAATCAAATGTCTAAAAATCTTAAAGAAACGGGTATTAATGAGTTGAATCTTGATAATATTACCATTAAAAATTTTCACTCAGAAGTTTCTCAACTCACAGGTTATCACAAAAAACCGCAAGAGATGGATAATGTAACTTGGTTTAGGGACGAATCGGTTAGATTAGCAAGTCAAAGAGCGAAGCCTACTTATGATGCTATTTTAATAGATGAGTATCAAGACTTTTATCTGAACTGGATCTCGTTTTGTTTAAAACTTTGTAAAGAACATTCAGTAGAGGGGAATGAAAAGAAAGTAAAAAATATATTTTTAGCGGGTGATCGACTACAAAGTATTTATAATAGTCATGAAATCAGTTGGAAAGCGATTGGTATTAACATGCAAGGGCGTTCTAAATTTTTAAAGACTTCTTATCGAAGTGCTAGGCAACACTTATCACTGGCTTTAATGTTTTTAAGAAATGACGATCGTCTAAAAAAAGAAGTGAATAACTTTTATATTGATGAGCTCAATAATCATAACTTAAATGCTGTGAATGATGGCAGTGTAGATTTTTTAACTGGAAGCCTAGAGATGATCGGCGATAAAATTTGTGAATTAAAGAAACAAGGCTACAAAAACGAAGATTTCTTAATCCTCTGTCCAACTCAAAGATATTGTGATCTTATAAAAGCAAAAAGCACTACTGATATTAAATATGAAATGGAATACATCAAAGATATAGAAAGTGAGAATAAAAATATTATTTTAACGACGTATCACTCTTCAAAAGGATTAGAAGCTAAGGTCGTTTTTTTAACAGCTATCGATAAGATTTACGTGGGTAAAGATGCCGGTGATCAGATTCAAAGAAAACTGTTGTATGTAGGCATGACACGAGCATCTGAGAAATTATACATTCATAGTACGCCAGCGGATCAGGGAAAATATTTAGCAGAATTAAAGAAACTAGCTAAAGGTAAGAAGTTATCATAAAAGTTATCGTTAGATATTAAGATTTTTAAATTAATTTTTAGGAAAAACGATTTTCGTGTATGAATTTCATTTAATATGTATAAAACCATCACCTTTTTTCCGACATCTGATGAATCTAAAGAGGAGAAGTGTGTCAAAAAGACGTAATATCAAGGGGGTAAACGATTAACTTTTTCGATGTTTGAGTCGTTTTGTAAGATGTTAGATTTTCAAAAAGGATGTCAGATGTTAAAATGTTGCTATATGTTAAATCTTGTTTAACAGGGGGGATATACGATGAGAGTATACGAATTTGCTAGAAATTATGAGATGTCAAGTAAAGAACTTGTAGGCATTTGTCAAGAGTTAGGGATAGAGGTTAAAGCACAATCTAAATTAGATGAAATGCAAGTTGCGACATTAAGCCGTCATATTTGTCGTGGAAAAGATACCGTTGAGGGGTTAGAAGAAACAAATCCAACAGTTGTGAAAAAACAAAAAGTTGTGAAACACGTTGCTTATGTTGTGACAGAGTGTGAACCATTTGCTTCTTTAGGATCACTAGGGCAGGCAGCCGCTACGTTTGTTGAGGAGTCTATCAATCATGAACGTTCACTAACGGTCGTGCTACCAAAGTATAAAAGCGTGACAGAGGGTTATGGACATGAGATGAAATGGGTTATGGACCTCCCAATCAAACTAGGTTTAAAGGAAGCTTCTGCCTCTTTGTTTAAATTAGTTAAAGATTCAGTGACTTATTTATTTATCGGTAATGATTACTATTTTGGACGAGATGATATTTATGGTTATGAAGATGATGAGATTCGCTTTGCATTTTTTAATCGTGCGGTTTTAGAAGCTTTACCAACTCTTGAAGTTGAAATTTCAGATATTTATGTGAATGATTGGCATACAAGTATGATTCCACTGATTTTAGATGTGGACTATAAATATCACTCATTCTATCAGAATATTAAAACCACATTAACTATTCATAACTTGGAATATCAAGGATGGTACAGTGCAGATATCTTACCCAATGTTTTAGGAATCAGTCGTCAATATTATGATAATGGATTAACACGTATGGGAGATGCAGTTAATTTACTTAAAAGTGGAATCGAAACGGCATCATATATTCAGTTAAACGAGTTAAGTAAAGAACAATTGAAATTACCACAAATGCAAGAGAGTGGAATGGTTTCAGTGATTGAGAGTAAACTAAATTATAAGGCCTCTTAATCAGACATAAAAAGACTAGGGGAAATGAATGACATTCAATCATTTTCAACTAGTCCTTTTTATTTAATAGTAGCAGTGTAAAGATAGGCAATTTTTTAAAGTAGTAGTATAGTAGTAGATGTAGATTATTTTTAAATATGAAAAGGTGATATAAATGAAAATCGGACGTAATGATAAATGTTGGTGTGGAAGCGAAAAAAAATATAAACAATGCCATTTAGCGATTGAGGAAAAAATCGCAAAACATTATCATCAAGGTGATGAAGTTCCAACACGTGAATTATTAAAAACGAAAGAACAGATTGAGGGAATTCGTCATGCAGGTAAAATTAATACGATGATTTTAGATAAGATTGCCGAAACGATTAAAGAAGGAATGAGTACAGAAGAACTTAATAAATTAGCTCAGGATTATACCCTACAGTTAGGTGGAACACCTGCTCCGTTAAATTATCATGGTTTTCCAAAAAGTATTTGTACTTCTATTAATGAAGTCGTTTGTCATGGGATTCCAAGTGAGAATGAAATTTTAAAATCAGGTGATATTGTTAACATTGATGTGACAACAATTGTCGATGGATATTATGCGGATGCTTCACGTATGTTCATGATTGGTGAAGTCGATGAAGAAAAACAAAAGTTAGTTCGTGTAGCTAAAGAATGTTTAGATCTTGGACTTAAAGAGGCGAAACCTTGGGGTTATGTAGGTGATATAGGAGCAGCTATTTTAGAACATGCCACAAAAAATGGCTATACGGTTGTACAAAATATTGGAGGACATGGAGTCGGTGTTGAATTTCATGAAGAACCATATATTAGTCACGTCGGTGTACGTGGAACAGATTGTTTATTAGTTCCTGGTATGACATTCACGATTGAGCCAATGATTAATATGGGAGTAGCCGAAATTGAAGAGCACGAATCAGATGGATGGACGATTTATACAGCAGATCGTAAGCCATCAGCTCAATGGGAGTATACCATTTTAATTACAGAAGATGGAGCAGAAATTTTAGCTTA
>artificially_reared_2__coassemble_1055_pt1 | contig 11424 bp, 14 predicted proteins | sample artificially_reared_2__metabat2_low_PE_015 | metagenome-assembled genome bin artificially_reared_2 | reverse complement strand
AAAAATTAAGGAGTTATCTAATGAAGTAAGCATTAATATATATGATGAGTATATTAATACTTTTCAAGATTTAAAACCCATTATTAAAGAATATCGCATTGATTGTATTTTTTGCGCATTTGATAATTATTCATTGGAACTACTAAGTCAGTTGGAAGAATATACTTCTAAAAATAAGATACCTACTTACATTTCAGGTTATAATGTTGGAAAGACGGTTGCAAAAAAATTGGATAAAGAAGTAGTTAATGAAAGTAAGCCTCTTTTAAACGAAAATATTAAAACCATTTTTTCTAATTCAGGTGTAGGGTTTTTAGGGGATTTAGCAGCAATTTTAATGTTTCGATTATGGATGGAGGAACTGGTGGGGATTTTGAACCATCATACTAAAAAACTTGAAATAGATTTTTTTTCTTTATCAAATATTACAGAGAAAAATATTAAAATAAATGAAATACTTAATTATGATAATATATATGATAATGCACTAGTCAATAAGGAAATAAAAGAAAATATTATTATGCCTAGGATTTTAAATTATTATTTGGAGTATATAAAATTCGGTGATCCAAAAATTTTTGAAATTATAAAGAAATATAATGATCAGTTTAAATTAGAACTATTTGAAAATGAAGAATTAGAACAACAAAGGTATATGAATCAATTATCACAGTTTAAGATTACCTATCAAGATAAGGAATATAATATAATGGAATTTTCTAAGTTAATTTTAACAGTTTCAGATATTCCGACAGAGATAATAGACGCATATCTTCATCAGCAAGTTAAACTTTTTCCTCAAGCGATAGAAATTATTAAACATAAAAAGGAAAAATATTACAGCGATTATCAAATTATTTGGAATGAGAAAAGCAATTTTATTCGATTGATGAAGAAATGCATGCTAGAATTCTCAAAAATTCACTTAAATTATACTATCGATTATAATGAGTATAAACTTATACAAAATAAAGGTGAGATTGAAGATATCGACATAGTTTTAAATTCGTTGAAAAAGATAGATACCAAAGTTATAGGATATGATTTAAGTGGATATATAGATTATTGTAAGAGCCATAATTATTTACACGTAGGTCCTACTATAAAAAATACTTTATGTTTATATAATCCACGTTACAATAGTGTTAATATTAGCATACCATTTTCGTATAGTTGGGATAATGCAATATCTATTGCGCATGAAATAGGTCAAGGTTATTTTTACTCTTTTATTTCGTCTCGCGAAAAGCATAAATTGGGGGCACTAGTGAATAAAACTTTTGCATTCATTAATGAGTTTCTATTCGAGTTCACCATATTAGAAACTGGAATCAATCGAAAGGCGATAGTTGATTCAATAGTATATAAACTACAAAATGTTATTGTTAGACTATTTTCTTTAGATTTATATGAACAGAGAATTTTAAATTTAGATGAAATTACGTTAGAAAATATTGTTGAGGGAAGAAATCAATTAATTACAGAATCTTTTCCAAACTTTAAAATAATGAATGATAAATTTAGTCGATATAATCTAGTAATAAACCTAGATATGTTATTCGAAAAAAGGGATGTTTGTTTGTATCCCGAAGCGTTAGTGTATGGATTTTATATTGCTAAGGAAGTATATAGTACTGATGATGCTTTTTCAAGGTTTACATCTTGGTTAAGAAAAAAACCAATAGAGGATATAACAATAAGTAATTTATTAAGTCAAGTATTCGGTGTCACTTTAAATACTGAGTTTTATGAAATTATCATTGGTGAAATTATTGACTATGCTAAGATATTAAAAAATATTAGTTCAGAGTGTTCGACTGTGTAAGAAATATATATAGGAGGAGGATTTTTATCAAGGGATTTTTTAGGAACCGATTATGGTTAATATATGTATTATTTGTACCGTTTATTCTTTTTGATAATATTGTGACGGCATTGCTATTTGAAAGGATTTTTAATTATGTGTCAACCCCGGACATTTTTACGGTGAATTTCGTTTTAAAAGTGATTGGATCAATCGTTGGAATTTACTTTGTAATGAATATCGGGAAAATTATTGCGAAAAGAACGGAGTTTGCGATTATTCAAGATGGCGTGAAAAAACTTAAGGATCGTTTATTTTTAAGTATTTTAATGCGTCATCCTGAACAACAAAAGGATACGGCTACCTACACTTCCCTATTATTAAATGATGTGTCAGTGTTAGAAAAGAATTATTTTTCTGCTTTATTCGAAATTGGTATTAACCTTCTAATTTTCCTGTTTAGTTTGATTGTGATGTTTAGCAAAAGTGCCAAGCTAAGTCTGATCCTTTTAGTGGGTGTTTCATTACCTATTCTGATGACGAAAGTGATTGAACCTATAATCGTTAATAAGTCTAAAAAGTGGGAACAATCTTATGGGAAGTATACACATTTTATTCAAGATTGTTTCAAAGGGATGACAACGATTCAAAATTATTCAATTGAACAGGAGACAGCAAGACAACATGGAGGATTAAGTTCAACTGTTGGACGGTTATTGACATCGTTAAATACGGTTAAAGAAAGTGTTTCTTATGCTACCTTTGGGTTAACGTTTGCCATCACTCTATCTGTTCAACTGTACGGGATGTTTTTAGTGAGTCAACATGAGTTAGAATTAGGTGAAGTAATGGCGATTATTCAATTATCAAATACGGTAGCCTATCCATTAGTTTCTGTTTTTGGAATGTATGCTCAATTGATTTCTACTAAAAATATTCGTGAGCGTATTGCCGAAAACTTAGAGGTTGAGCCAATGCCAGAGGATGTGTTAGATGAGGAGTTTAATCAGCTCTCATGTATACATGTCAATTACCAACGTGAGGAGAAACAAATTTTGAAAAATATTAATTTAACAATTGATAAAGGTGAGAAGGTACTGATTGTTGGGGGAAATGGAGCTGGGAAATCGACATTGCTTAAAGTGTTACAAAAGAAGATTACGGATATTGAGGGAGATATTTATTTTAATCAGCACAATGTTAAAAGTTTATCGCCCAAAACCTTGTTTAAAAATATCGGATTTGTTCTGCAGAATGTGTTCGTATTTAATAAAAGTGTGATATACAATATTGTCTTTAATGATAAATTTTCAAAGAGTGAATTAGATGATATTATTGAGTTAGTCGGATTAAACTCGTTAGTAAATGAACGAGGTGATGAGTTTATTGTTGGTGAGAGTGGTGCCTATATATCAGGTGGTCAAAAACAGCGTATTGAAATTGCAAGGGCTCTTATTCGTAAACGCCCGATTCTTTTTTTAGACGAGGCTTTTAGTGCGATTGATAAACAGAGCTCATTAAAAATAGAAAATGAATTATTAAAAAATAAGGAATTAACAATCGCAGCGATTCAGCATTCAATTAATCAGGAAAATCTTTCGCTTTATCATAAAGTGATTGTATTAAAAGATGGGGCTGTTGTTGAAGAAGGGCGACCAGATGAATTGTTACAAAATAATGATTCCTTTTTACACACTGTTTTACAATCATAATTAAAGAGAATTAAGCTTAATAGGAAAAATATTATTTTTTCTTCCTTCCTGAATTATATAATTAAGTTAGATAATTAGTAAAAAGTGATTTTTTATAGTAATATTAACTAGTTGAGGAACGAAGTAAGTTAAATGTAATAATTTGATTTATAACCATATATTATCTTTCTGAATAGCAAGTCAGGAGGTAATAATATATGGTGAATGGCGCAAGTAAAAGAATAAATATTGTATCAATCAAAATGGTAAAGGCATCTAGCTTCCTTATAGGAGATGGAACATTTACATCATTAAAAGAAAAAGGTTATCTATAAGGAGCTAAGTGATTAGATTAACGTCACTTAGCTCTTTTCTTATGCCATCACTAACAGGAGGTAGAAACTATGAGTCATAAAATAACAGTCTGTATCACGGAAACTTTACAATGATTGATTGAAGTAGATGTAGATGAGATTGATTGTGAGCCAATTGAGTATGTAAGAAATCAATATCATGATGAAGAGATCATCTTAGATTCATCCGATCTAGTTGAGACTGAATTTAACATCTGTGATTGATATAAAATGAGACACTAGATAGACCATCAAGCTATCTAGTGTTTTTTAGTTGTACAAAGAAAGGAGTAATGAATGATGTTAACAAAATGGACAAATGTAAAAGAGTTAATTCGATTAGGCTTAGATGAGGATAAATCGTTAGGAATAATGAGATTGGATTATTGTTCTTCAAGACCAAATGAAGTCTGTAATCAATGGTTTCCATCCTCACAAATGAATCAAGTGTTGATGGAGCATCCAATTTCCATTCAACAGTTACAACAGGAATTGAATGAATTAATTTTCAACCAATTAGATGTCTTTGATAAAGTCATTAAAAAATGTGGTGGTGAGGGTTACAGGCATGAGGAAACGTTCAAGGTAGAAAGTGAATCTTTCAATTTCTTTATTCGATTGAAACCTGTTCAAGATGATTATAGTCATCTATTTGTGTATGCAAAGTAGGGAGGTTAGTTATGATTACAACTCGTTCAAGTGTCAGAACAGAGGTGGTTTATTCAGATGATATGAATCATCGATTGATCTTGAAAAAGGATTGGTCGAGGGATAAGGAAAAGTTAAAATGTACGATTATCATGATTAATCCATCAACAGCCGATGAAATAGAAATAGACCGTACAACAATGAATATCATCAATAATTTGAAACGGTTGAATTATACCTCAGTAGATATCTGTAACTTATTTTCCTATATCACACCTAAATTAAGGATGGGGGATTCATTCGATGATTTGTTACATCCTGAAAATGATATTTACATTGAGAAGTCAGCGTTGAAATGTGATTCATTGATTATCGCATGGGGATCATTTGGTGATGGAAGTAAAAAGATGATGAAAAGACAAGAGGAATTGTTAGAGAAGTTGAAACCATTCAAAGATAAGACTTTCTATATAAGCGATCAATATGGAGTTAAAATGTATCACCCTTTATCCCCTAAGGCAGCAACGTGGAATTTAGTAGATTGGAAAAATTAGTAGAACATCAATGGATATTAATCATTATTGATAGATATTAATGACTATTAATAAATCGGTGAACCTCTATTCTTTCTGTAAGGATAGAGGTTTTTATATGAGGAGGAAATTAAATGAAACTATTAAATGTCAGTCAGTTATCACAAAAGAATTGATCGTTTAACACAAGTATAAAATAAAAAAGATTAATCTCAATTTAGTATTAGATCCTACTATACTCAGATTAATCTTTTTCTTTATCTTCAATTTTCTGCAACAGTTGTGTACGTGGATATTCTGGTGGAGATGGGGCGTACCGGTTAGTATCCACGTCCACATTTAGTAGTCAAGATTTAAACAATCGAAACATTAACCATTTTTAACCAAAAATTAACCTGAAATTAATATTTAGATTAGCGAATTATGATAGAGTTTTATTGTAGCGAGAGAAAATCGGAGGGAAATATGAAGAAAATAATTAGTGTTTTATTTGTATTAACTATGTTAACCACAGTACATAGTCAAGCAGCATCATTGCAGTATAACTTATCAGTAGGGTTACAATCTAGTAAAACGACATCTGCAGTAACTAAAACTACTGCGTATCGCGCCGTGGGTCTTTCTCAACTAAATTCTACTCACCGTGTCCAAATAGTACGAAATGGTTCTCAAAATGTGGGAGGCCCTTATAACGTGGTTTATGGTGAAATATACGTGTTTAAAAATTTAAATATAAATGCAGGAGATCGTGTTTCATTAAGAGTATTCAATGATGAGGCTTATAATCGAACTTTATCAGGAAAGTTTGAAGCAGACCACGCAGGAGATTAATCATAGTTTTAACTAATTAAATGATAATTACACTTCTCGCTACCTTTATTTTTAGAAAGGACAGATAAAATGTATCAAACGATAAAGTCAAAAAAATGGATTTATTCAACATTTGGTGTCATTGCTTTCTATTTTTTAGTACTTTGTATACATAAATTAATCTTTATTATACAATGGCCTACGCAGTATATATCCGAAAGTGTTTCAGATCCATCTATTACTGCTTTTTGGATAAGTGCTATAAGTAGTTTAGTTGATATAACGGAACCAGTTGAAGAGCTGCTAAAAACATTAACGTTAAATATGGAATATTCCTTATTTACTTCAAATTATATCGCATTTTTTAATATTGAATTTTTAATGAGTCAGTTAGGTTATTTTATAGCCGTTATTCCGGTTGCATGGATTTTTTATTATGAACAATCAAAGGAGATACATTCTTTAAAATTAATTCGCCAAAGTCCAAAACGATATTTTAATCGCCAGTTATTGCTTGTTATCTTTGTTCCAGTCATTATCCAGTTAGTTGCGGGTATAATAGATTATAGCTTAACATTTATCTTTCTTTATGAGGGGCGTGGGAATCTGCCAGAAGTTTTATTAGAGTTATCTCAGTATGTAAGTGTAGCTGATATCCTTCAAGTCTCAAGTCCCTTTGTGTTTAGTGATCCACTTTTTTTAGAATGGTTGACCCCGACTAACTATCATAGTTATTACTGGTGTACCATGATGGGGTATGGATGTTTATTGAGTAGTTTTTCATTATTTACTTATTTATTTACAAGAGCTGTGCGATTTAAGAATTTATTTTTTGCGATCGGTATTCCGTTACTCATTAGTCATCTGATAGAATCATTTATCTCACAATATATTCATTTAGCAATTCCTAGTACTCTAATTAATTATGCATCTTTAATCCAGCTGATTATAATTATCAGCCTTTATCTAGTCCTGAGTTTAGGGTTAGCCATTATGGTTAGAAAGGGGAATTCATATGTCTAACGTGATTCTAAAAAGACTACTGTTAATATTAATTCTATTTTTCTCTATCATATATTTTATAAATGGAATTAGTTATTTATTTCATTGGATAGAAACTGAAGGAGTATTCTATTCTTTAATATCTACACAAATGCTTTCGTTTATTACTTTTGCGACATTATTATTATTTAGTATTTATATCAATCATTTTTCTGTTCGACAACGGTATCAAAATCTTGAGGCATTTATTCAATGGGTTTTGAAATATCAGACTTTAATTGCTATTATGGTCATTTTACTGAATGAAATATTTGCCTATGTGACTTTTATCATGATAAATAAGGGAGATATGCTATTTGTCTCAACGATAGATTTTGTATATAGTGTCTTATTTATTATGAATATGAATTGCCTATCTTTTTGTATTTATAGCTTCAGTTTAGATTTGTCGACAACGTATTTACTTCTTATACCTATATATGGTTTATCTTATTCGATTTCAATTGTATCATTTAATGAATTTACAGAGGTTGGTAGTTTATATAGGATTCTAGATTTTTTAAGCTATTCTCCAAGTAGCGTATCTAAAATTATACCGGGAATTATTCTTTTTATTATTTCATTAGGGTCTATATTATTAGGAAAGGTTATTTTATCTCGTCGATTTATACTTTAGAAGGAGGGGTATTTTGTTAGCTATTAATGATGGTCAGTTGATAATCAAAAAAAGACAGATACTCAAAGATATTAATGTTCGTTTTGAAGAAGGAAAAGTTTATAATTTAGTTGGAGCAAATGGTAGTGGAAAAACAATGTTACTCAAAACCTTGGCAGGTTTAGTTCGATTAAGTGAAGGGAACCTAGTTTATAATGAGCGAATTTTGAAACGTGAATTTTTACCTAATTGCGGAATCATTATTGAAAAACATCAATTTATCGATCATTTAACAGGTTTAGAAAATATGAAGTTATTAGCAGATATAAAAAAAGTGGCAACAATTGAAGATATTAAATATTATATGACCTATTTTGGGCTAAATCCAGATGATAAGCGTAAGGTTAAAGTATATTCCTTAGGAATGCTTCAAAAATTATCATTAGTTCAAGCTTTTATGGAAAGTCCAGATGTTTTATTACTAGATGAACCTACAAATGCACTAGATGAAGAATATATTCAAAAATTTCAAAAATTAATTATTAAATGTAGGGAAGAGAAAAAAATAATTATTATTTCTACTCATGATAAATTTTTATTAGATAAGATTGCAGATGAGCAAATTCTTATTAGAGAAGGTATACTGTATCCATCTGAGATCGAAGGGAACTAGATTTAAATGTAACAATCAAATTTATAAACATATATTATTTCCTTGAATCATTACTCAGGAGGTAATATACATGTCGAATGTCGCAAAACGTATTAATATCGTATCAATTAAAATGGTAAAGGAGTCTAGCTTCCTTTATCAAACACGTACGATTTCATCCCCTAATGATGCCTATGAGATGATTCGGGAGCAACTTGAAGGATTAGATCGGGAGCAATTCATGATTGCTTGTTTGAATACAAAGAATGAACCAACTAATATCTCAGTGGTATCAGTTGGAACACTCAATAAAGCTATTGTCCATCCAAGAGAAGTGTTTAAGACAGCAATCCTATCGAATGCAGCGAGCATTATGGCATTTCATAATCATCCATCAGGAGAAACAACCCCATCACAACAAGATATTCAATTAACTAACCGCTTATATGAAGCGGGTGAGTTAATTGGTATCAAGCTATTAGATCATCTCATTATCGGAGATGGAACATTTACCTCATTAAAAGAAAAAGGGTATTTATAAGGAGCTAAGTGAGCATTAAAGTCGCTTAGCTCTTTTTATTATGTCGTAATTTAATAAGGAGGATAAATTTATGAGCCATAAATTAACGATTTGTATTACTGAAACATTGGAACGTCTGATTGAAGTAGAGGTTGATGACATTAATTGTGATCCGATTGAATATATCAGACAACAATATCTTGATGAAGAAATCATCTTAGATTCATCAGATTTGGTTGATACTGAATTTAGAATATGTGAATGATCTTGTTGACATCAACCGACAATATATTCCATAATTAAGTAGCAACAAGAGTTATGGAGGTATATACAATGTTTGATGTTTATTGTGAAGAAGATGAAGATGAGTGACGGAGTTACTCGATGATAAAATTGGATTAAGTAGATAGAAGAACCAAGTGAACACAGAGTTTGCTTGGTTCTTTTTTATTTACCTTGTTAATAGGAGGAGTTTGAAATGTTAAAGTGGATTAACGTCAAAGAACTGGTTCGATTAGATTTAGATGAATCAAAGTCATTAGGAATTATGAGATTAGATTGGTCAGGATCAAGAGCGGATGAAGTTTGTAATCAGTGGTATCCATCACAACAGTTTGATGAAGTTATAACCAAATATAATATCTCTATTCAATCGTTACAAGAAGGGTTAAATGAATTAATCTTTAATCAATTAAATGTATTTAATCAAGTCATCGAACAATGTGGAGGTGAAGGATATAGTTATGAACAGACATTCAAAGTTGAAACAAGTGATTTCAATTTCTTCATTCGGTTAAAACCTGTAAGAGGTGAATGTAGTCATATCTTTGTTTATTATCGTTAAACAAATGAAGGAGGTTTAAAGATGGCAATTGTAAATAGAATGAGTCTAAGAACAGAGGTGGTATATAGTGACGATATGAATCATCGCTATATAATAAGGAAAGAGTGGGATAAAAATAAACCTAAAGCTACCATTATCATGATCAATCCATCAAGTGCTAATGAAGTAGAAATTGATCATACCACTATGAATGTGATTAATAATCTGAATCGATTAGAGTATGGAGCTGTAGATATCACTAACTTATTCTCATTGATTTGCCCTAAGATAAGTTATAGAAAATCAATTGGTGAATTAGTTGAGGATGAGAATGACATCTATATAGAAAAGTCATGTTTAAAGTCAGATATAGTTATCGTTGCTTGGGGTTCTATAGGAGAAGGGAGTAAGAAAATTACAGGACGACAGGAAGAATTACTAGAGAAACTAAAACCATTTAGAAATAAGATGTATGTGATCTGTGATCCTTATCGGAGTATTCCGATGCATCCCTTATGTCCACGAATTAAGAATCAGTGGCGTTTAGTTAAGATGTATAAGGAGTAATCATTAATTATTCAAAATTAAATTCAATTAGTATTAATTATGATTTAATACTTAACCAATCCATTAGAAGACCTAGCCAATAAGGCTAGGTCTTTTACATAGGAACAAAGAAAGGATGAAATAAGCAATGAAAATTTGGAAGTTAGAACAGTTGAAGCAAGAAACGAATGTAGATGAAATGGTCTTAGCGAAGGCAGAAGAGATTCTCAAGGTCTTAAATGTTCATTATGGGGATGACCGATTAGTGAGCGATTTAGGTGGCTACATCCTATTAGATATAGAAGAAATCCATACCTTTATTAATCAATATCCAATATTGATCCCTGAATACATTGAATCCTTTGAAGGTCAAGATTCAAATCAATATGTGGAAGTACTGTTCATGTTATCAAGTGATGATCATGTCGTGCTTTACTTGTTAAAAGAAACATTAGATCAAGATTATTCGACATTAGTTAAACAGTATGAAGCATTAGAAGGAGGTGAGTAAGATGTTGTATTGGTTAAAAGTCATTGCATTAGTTCTAGAGCTTATTATGGAAGGGTTGAGTCAAGGCGAAGCCATCAATCGAGTGGCTGATCGATTAGGACTAGATCCAGAAGAAATCAAACGTAGGATGTAATAAAGAAGGAGGATGAAATCATGCAACGATACATAACAAGTGGAGTTAATGAACAAATCTCAATATACATACAACTGTTTTGCTGGCAGTGCTATGAGGTAGTTAAAGCGACAGGTAAATACGACTACCTACAAGTGTTTGAATTGAAACAGGTAGCAGAACATACTCAACAAATTGAACATAGACAAGAAGTACCAGAATACAATCAAGTTTATCAATTAAGGTCAATCAATCCAATTGAGCAGAAGATCTTCATCATTGATGAAGGAGAATATGCCACGATGTTGTTAGCAGAGGAATATTGATTAAAAAATAATGTTTCAGCCTAAAAACTGAAACATTATTTTTTTTTGTTATATTTGGTATAATAATAAAATGATTATTTTCTGATGATAGAATGAATAAACCCGAAAACCCATAAACCCGTAAAAAAATATATATTAGAATAAAAAAGTAAGAATTTTGTAATAGATAACGAATTATGATTCGAAAAATAACGGGTTTTCGGGTTGAAAATTAAATTATTTTTCAAATGATGGAAAAGAAGATAATTTCATAATTTAGATGCTAGTCAATAAAAGGAGATAATTTAATGATTATAGAGCTTATTAATCACCATATTAATCAAGTGGTTGATTTAATGTTTTATCAATATGTTACAAATAATTTTTATATTGGTTTAGAGGATATTAAAAAGTATGTTCGATTCTATTTTTGGGTAAAACATCTTCAGTCGTTGGAAC
>artificially_reared_2__coassemble_966_pt1 | contig 12179 bp, 7 predicted proteins | sample artificially_reared_2__metabat2_low_PE_015 | metagenome-assembled genome bin artificially_reared_2 | reverse complement strand
TTCATCTTTTAAATTGGCTAACTCTTTTTGTAACGCCTCTAAACGTTGCTTACTGTTTTCATCTTTTTCTTTCTTTAATGCTGCCTCTTCAATTTCAAGCTGTGTCACGCGACGACTAATACGATCAACTTCTTCTGGTAAAGAGTCAATTTCTGTACGAATCGTAGCACATGCCTCATCAATTAAATCAATCGCTTTATCCGGTAAGAAACGATCCGTAATGTAGCGATCAGATAAAGTAGCTGCGGCGACAATCGCACGGTCAGAAATACTGACACGATGATGCACCTCAAATCGATCTTTTAAACCGCGTAGAATTGAAACCGTATCTTCAACCGTTGGTTCATTCACTTGAACTTTTTGAAAACGTCTTTCTAACGCTGGGTCTTTTTCAATGTATTCACGATATTCTTTTAATGTTGTCGCTCCAATGCAGTGTAATTCCCCACGTGCTAACAATGGTTTTAATAAGTTACCTGCATCCATCGCACCATCAGTACGACCCGCTCCAACAATCGTATGAATTTCATCAATAAATAAAATAATACGTCCTTCACTATTTTTTACTTCGTTTAAAACGGCTTTTAAACGTTCTTCAAATTCACCTCGATATTTGGCCCCTGCAACTAATGCTGCTAAGTCTAATTCAAAAATCACTTTATCTTTTAAGCTTTCTGGAACATCTTGACGAACGATACGCCAAGCTAATCCTTCAACAATCGCTGTTTTACCAACCCCAGGTTCGCCAATTAAAACGGGATTATTTTTTGTTTTACGAGATAAAATACGAATTGCTCGACGAATCTCTTCATCACGCCCAATCACCGGATCAATTTTACCTGATTTAACATCTTCTACTAAATCACGTCCGTATTTTTCTAATACTTCATATGTTGCTTCTGGGTTTTGAGTCATCACGCGTGAATTCCCCCTTATCTGTGAAATAATTTCTTTTAAATGTTTTTCATTAATTTCATATTTTTTAATGAGTTGCTTCATTTGATAGTCTTTTGACTCAAGCATCGCTAGTAACACGTGTTCAATCGATAAATAATCATCTTTCCATGCACGAGCATAATCATCGGCTTTTAATAACGCACGATTTAAATCGGCCGATACATAAGGATCACCTGTTGCACCCGTTACAGATGGTTTTTTATCTAAAATTTGTTTTAATTCTTGTAATATATCCTGAATCGGATAACCTGCTCTTGAAAAAACACGTGCAGCTAATCCGTCATTATCTTGTAGTAGTACACTTAATAAATGCGGGGTATCAATCTCTTGATGTTGTAATGAAGTTGCAAGAGACTGTGCATTAACTAAGCCCTGTTGTAACTTTTCAGTCATTTTATTAATATTCATTAAACTCACTCCATTTCTATATCATCTAGGATGATGATATTATCATATCACCTTTTTAGCACTCAGTCAATAAGAGTGCTAATAATTTTGCAATGTGAACGTTTCTCATTTTGAAATTAACACTTTTTAATCAAAATCACCAAATTGCGACAAGCTTACAAGTTCATTTGACATGTTATCTATCTATGCTATCATAGTAAAACGGAGGTGTTTCAATGAAAACAAAGAAATTGATTGTCACAGATTTAGACGGAACAGCATTACAAAATTGGGAAATGCTTGATCCTAAAACAAAAGAAGCGTTAATTGCTGCTAAAGAAGCGGGACACATCGTCGTTATCGCAACAGGACGTCCGGCACGTGCATCGTTACACTTTTATAAGGAGTTAGGATTAGATACACCTATTATTAACTTTAATGGAGCTTATATACATCATCCATCTGATGAAAATTTCGAAGATATCGTCGCTCAAATTCCAACAGAAGTCATTGTGACGTTATTTGATTCAGAGTTAAAAGATTATATCGTCAATGCTTTTTGCGAATATAAGGATCACTTATATGTCTTACATCAAGGAGATACCATCCGTGATTGGTTCCATATTGAAACATGTACATCCGTTAAATACGGACCATTTAAAGAAACATTAGATGAACATCCAAATGGCTTTTTACTAGAAGCAAAGGATGGATATGCTCAAAAAGTAATGGATTTCTTACGTGAAAATTATGGAGATATTATCACGTGTCGTAACTGGGATGGAGACAATAAAAATATTATTGAAGTCTTTAAATCCGATACAAATAAAGCAACAGCTATCGAAAAATTAGCTAAATATTTTAACATTGAACAAAAAGATATCATAGCTTTTGGAGACGGAGATAACGATATTGAAATGTTAACCTACGCTGGAACAGGAATTGCAATGGATAATGCCATCGACAAACTAAAAGCAGTGGCTAACACAACCACAAAATCGAACAAAGAAAGTGGTGTCGCTCACTACATTCACGAATATATTTTAACTCCTAAAAAATAACAAAATAGTTACCTACTAGCGGTGACTGTTTATATATAAGTCCAGATAAATTTTCTTCAGAGAAAATTTTTAGAGCCCTACTAATGGTAGATACATTTTCTTCGAAAATGGCAGGTGCAATGTCAACAACTTAAGAAAATCAAAACATATTCTTCTAGCAAAATGATAGGTTAAATGTCAACTATTCGAGCGAATGATAGTCGCTTGATTTGAAATCATTCCAAATTTAAACTTGTTTATGCTCACTAAGTTGTTGACATTGTGGCAGATGACCCCTGGACTATAAAATGTCTTGATACGGCAAGTAGTCCTTGGTTTTGATAGCCTACCTTAGATGTAGAATACTTATCTGTTTATATATATAATCTAATTTTTAACTTAAAAACTTGCTAACATAAATCAATAGAAAAATGAGAAAAAATTTTTTTCTTATTGATTAAAAAAGGGCATGACGAAAAGACACTTATAAAGTGTCTTTTTTACAAATATAGGAACTTGTAGCATTTAATCTTGATAAAGTTCCATGACACGTGCATAATAAATTCTTAAGAATTTATTTAATCCTGCTATCTTAACTAATTTTTTATTTTTACCTTCGGCTTCTTTTTGAAGCATATATTCATAAACTGCATTGTCTTCTTTTGGTTTAGACGATTTTAAAGCCATCATGACTTCATAACCACATTTCCTTAGACTTCTGGATCCGCGCTTAGATATATGCCGATTTGTTCCCTCAAACTGTCCTGATTGATAAGGAGGCGCATCAATGCCTGCATAGGCAATTAGACTTTTTGCATTTTTAAATCGTCTCACGTCTCCTATTTCAGCTATTAACCGTGGTGCTATTTTATCTCCTACACCTTTCATCTTTTTAACCACCTCATATTCAGGAAGTTTTTTAGCCAACTCATTCATTTGTGTTATAATAGCTGTAGTCGCTTCTTCCGTTGAACGAAGGAGAGTGACACAGTGTTTAACCGAGAGGGCTGCAACCTTATCATTCGGTTCAAACGTGACGCACTCATGAGCAAGTCGATAGATACTCTGTGCGATCTGGGCACCTTTACGGTGTCCTTTTTTTGTAGCCATCTTAATAAACTTCGTTGAGAACTTTTTCTCACTCATCTCTCGAACTAATGAAGCACACGGATAGAGTTCGTAAAAATCTAATAAGAGTTCAAAGTAATGACCTTTTAATATCTTTTCAAGGCCTGGAAATGTGCGTTCTATTAAATTAGATAACTGTACTTTTAGTTTGACTTTAGTTGCCAAAAATGAGTTGTATTCTCGTGATAGAAAGTGTAAATCCAGATAAATTTGATCAGTTTTTGAGTGTTCTTTTAATAGCCACCATTTTTCAGTCCCATAGCGAGAAAGTTTCAAGGCATCTTTTCGATCTGTTTTCCCTTTTCGAATCTCTGCGTCAAAATATTTTTTGATGAGCAAAGGATTCGCTACATGAACAAAATACCCTTGTTTTTGAAGTTCATTTAATAAACCTAAGTGATATATTCCTGTGGCCTCCATAATGAATTTGACTTGATCTTTAGGATAATCTTTGATTAAATCCCATAGTTTCTGAAGTCCGATTTGTGAATGTTCAATATCAAAAGGTGTTTGTAGAATTTCTCCCATGACATTGATGATAGCGACGGTGCTTTTTCGTTTAGAGACATCAATTCCAATTGAAATCATTTGATCACCTTTCCTTTATATTTTTATGATAGGTTCCCATCTCTATTCATTCGTCTCATTTTGGTCCGTTACGCGGTAGCTTAGTACCAACTTGCTTAATCGAATGTTGAATTAATAGAGTGGGGTAACACTTTTTATTTCGGATGTTAAAACCCTAAAAGCTCTCCGCTACCCCATCACCTCTTCATCATAAAAAATAAAACTCGTAGAATCTACACACAAATACTGGTGTATTTCCTACGAGTTTTATAGTACCAAAAATCTCACTTAAAAAGTGAGATTTTTTAATTTTATTATTTAACAACGATATTTACTAATTTTCCTGGAACGGCAATTGTTTTTACAATTTCTTTTCCTGCAACGAAGTTTTGAACGTTCTCATGAGCCATTGCTACTTCTAACATATCATCTTTTGAAATGTTAGCAGGCACATCAATACGAGCACGTAATTTACCATTAACTTGAGCAATGATTGTAATCGTATCAGAAACTAATTTTGATTCATCATATGTTGGCCATGCTTCGTATGAAACAGTTCCTTCATGACCTAAAACTGACCAAATTTCTTCTGTCATATGTGGAGCGATTGGATTTAATAATTTAACAAATCCTTCAACGTATTCACGTGGAATACTTGTTGCTTTATATGATTCATTAATAAAGATCATCATTTGAGCAATCGCAGTATTGAAGCTTAATTTTTCATAATCTTCAGTCACTTTTTTCACTGTCTCATGATAAACTTTATCTAATTTCCCATCATTTTCAGTAACTACTTTTTCAGCTAATGTGTGCTCTGGAGTCACAAATAAGCGCCAAACACGATCTAAGAAACGACGGCTTCCGTCTAATCCTTCAGTTGACCAAGCGATAGCTGCATCAAGAGGCCCCATGAACATTTCATATAAACGTAATGTATCGGCACCATGAGATTCAACGATATCATCTGGATTTACAACGTTTCCTTTAGATTTTGACATTTTCTCATTATTTTCACCTAAGATCATTCCTTGGTTAAATAAACGTTGGAATGGTTCTTTCGTTTCAACAATTCCTAAGTCAAATAATACTTTGTGCCAGAAGCGCGCGTATAATAAGTGTAATACCGCATGCTCTGCTCCACCAATGTATAAGTCAACTGGTAACCATTCTTTTAATAATTGTTTAGCTTCTTCTGTATTTAAGCCAACATAGTCTTCACCTTGTTTTAAGATGTAACCAATGTAATACCAACAGCTTCCTGCCCATTGTGGCATTGTATTTGTTTCACGACGACCTTTAACACCATCTTCGCGTACAACTTCTAACCATTCTTTTGCATTAGCAAGTGGAGATTCACCTGTTCCAGATGGTTTGATATTATCCATCACTGGTAACTCAAGTGGTAATTGATCCGCTTCAAGAACTGACATTGTTCCATCTTCCCACATAATCACTGGGAATGGTTCTCCCCAATAACGTTGGCGAGAGAATAACCAGTCACGTAATTTATAGTTAACTTTACGAGATCCTTTACCGTTTGCTTCTAACCATTCAATAACAGTCGCTTTAGCATCTTCATTATTCATTCCGTTGATGAAGTCTGACTCAATATGCGCACCGTCTCCAGTAAAGGCAGATTCTGTAATATCTCCCTCAATAACTTGCTTGATTGGTAAGTCATATTTTTTAGCAAATTCAAAGTCGCGCTCATCATGAGCTGGAACTGCCATAACAGCTCCCGTTCCATAGCTTGCTAAGACGTAATCTCCAATCCAAACTGGTACTTTTTCACCTGTCATTGGATGAATCACATAAGCACCTGTTGCTACTCCTGTTTTTTCTTTATTTAACTCTGTACGTTCTAAGTCAGATTTTGCTTTTGAAGCTTCTTGATAAGCTACCACTGCTTCTTGACATTCAGGCGTTGTAATCTCATTTACCAATGGATGTTCTGGTGCTAAAACAACATAAGTCACACCAAAAACAGTATCTGGGCGTGTCGTAAATACATCAAATGCTGCCTCTGTTCCCGCTACTTTAAAGTTAATTAACGCCCCTTCACTCTTACCGATCCAGTTACGTTGCATATCTTTGATACTTTCTGTCCAGTCTAATTCTTCTAAATCTTCAAGTAAACGTTCTGCGTAATGTGTAATTTTAAGTACCCATTGTTTCATAGGCTTCTTGATAACAGGATGTTCCCCACGCTCAGAAACCATTTTTCCGTTCACATTTAAAACTTCTTCATTCGCTAAAACTGTTCCTAACCCTTCACACCAGTTAACTTCAATGTCTTTAATCTCAGCTAATCCCATGTTGTATAATTGTGTGAAAATCCATTGCGTCCATTTATAATATTTTGGATCCGTTGTATTTAATTCTTTATCCCAATCATAAGAGAATCCTAATGATTGAATTTGGTTACGGAACGTATTAATATTAACATCTGTAAATTCACGAGGATCATTTCCTGTGTTTAACGCATATTGCTCAGCTGGTAATCCAAAGGCATCCCATCCCATTGGATGTAAGACACGGTATCCTTGCATACGTTTCATACGAGATACAATATCTGTTGCTGTATATCCTTCTGGATGACCAACGTGAAGTCCCGCTCCTGATGGATAAGGGAACATATCTAATGCATAATACTTAGGTTTTGACTTATCTTCAGACGTTTTAAATGTCTTATTTTCTAGCCAATAATTTTGCCACTTCTTTTCAATCTGTTTGTGATCAAATGCCATAACTTTACCTCCATTAATCTTTTTTTAATCTAAACAAAATGACCTGCTTAAAAGACATACTCAAACCCATATTTTTCTTAATTTGTGACTAATTAGCTATAATTATTCATAAATTCAAAATAATGGATTAACTCCTATAAACTTATAAGCAATTCTTCCTTATAAAGATAACAAGGTGGCAATATAACACCATTTAGTTTCGCTCCACCTCACTCAAAAATTTAAGGAGAACGCGTTGCTTCACTGTGTGTATAGTTCAACTAACAAAAAAAAGTCCTTAGAATATGACTATTCTAAGGACGTTATAGACGCGGTACCACCTTAGTTGCAAGAGTCTAAAAAGTAGTCTCTTACCTCTTTCATCTTTTAACGCAAGAATACGGCAATCATTACTTTAGTTCACAATTGCAACTCCGAGGTGAGTTCATAAGTGCCTCATACGAATTTTCACCGACCATTCGCTCTCTACAACAAGTCTAACCTTATTACTAGTCCTCTTCACGGTTCATATAAGTTTATTCTAAAAAAATTATATCAAACCTTTGCTAAAATACAAGATTTTTTAATAAAAGAAGGTGAAAAAATGACATAAAATAATATCTCGTGCCACCCTTAGCTAACTATGATAAAATAAATAAGAAAAAAGCACTGCTTCATCTTCATTGACTCAGATCGTTTTCATAGAGATAATTAACTATTTACATAGCAGTGCTTCATCCCTAACATTCACAAAAAATGAAGAAATCAAATAGAACATCATCAACTTTAAAAATGATGTGCTTTTAAGTCTTAGGAGGAAAATGAAATGAATCATCCCTTTCCATATAGTTATGCTGATAAGCGATACCACACATTAAACTATCACTTACGTGAAAAATATCATCAAAAAATATTTAAAGTCATGATTAATGCTGGTTTTACTTGTCCTAATATTGATGGAACAGTGAAATACGGTGGATGTACCTTTTGTAGTACAAAAGGTAGTGGCGATTTTGCTGGAAATCCAGAAGATAATTTAAAAACACAATTTAATCAAGTGAAAGACATGATGCATCAAAAATGGCCAGAAGCGGGATATATCGCTTATTTTCAAGCTTTTTCCAATACTCATGCGCCACTTGAAGTGTTAAAACGTAAATATGAAGCCGTCTTAGAATGTGATCCTAATATCGTTGCCCTTTCGATCGGAACACGTCCTGATTGCTTACCTGATGATGTAGTCGATTATTTAGGCGAGTTAAACGAAAAAGTCGATTTATGGGTGGAGCTAGGGCTTCAATCGATGCACGATCAAACAGGAAAACTCATTAACCGTGGACACGACTATCAAACATTAGTCGATGGAGTGAAAAAATTACGTGCGAAAAACATCGATGTCATCATTCATATTATTAATGGGCTTCCAAATGAAACACATGAAATGATGTTAGAAACAGCTAAAGCCGTTGCCAACCTCGATGTTCAGGGAATTAAAATCCATTTACTTCACGTCATTGAAGGAACACCGATGCACAAAATGTATGAAAAAGGAATGCTTCGCCTCATGGAAAAAGATGAATATGTTGACCTCATCGTCGATCAATTAGAAGTTCTACCACCTGAAATGGTCATTCACCGTTTAACAGGAGATGCGGTTCGTGAAGAACTTGTTGGACCGATGTGGAGTTTAAAAAAATGGGAAGTTTTAAATGCCATTGACGATCGTTTAAAAGAACGAAATACTTATCAAGGTCGACTTTATCAAAAACAGGAGGAAAACTAGTATGGCACAAACATTAGAACGTGTTCTTCCATTTTCAAAACAACTACTTCAAAAAGTCGTTAACTCTGGTGATATAGTTATTGATGCAACAGCTGGTAACGGATACGACACCTTATTTTTAGCTGAACTAGTGGATCAAACCGGCCATGTCTATAGCTTTGATGTTCAAGAAGAAGCGATGACTAGTACAAAAGCCAAACTTGATGAAGAAAACATTAATCATGTCACCTTAATTCATGATGGACATCAACACGTCTTAAACTATGTTAAACAACCCATTAGTGCCGCTATTTTTAACCTAGGTTATCTTCCTGGTAGTGATCAAAGCATTACAACTCATGGTGAAACAACATGGAAAGCTGTCACTGATATGTTAAGCTTATTAAAAAAGAATGGCATTATTATTTTAGTCATTTATCATGGTCATGACGAAGGAAAGCTCGAGCGTCACTACTTAGAGCAATGCTTTGAAACACTCGATCCTAAAACCACTCAAGTTTTAACCTACCAATTCATCAATCGCAAAACAGCACCCTTTATCGTCGCCATTGAAAAATTACATTAAAAACTACCTCACGGTAGTTTTTTTATTCCACCGACTGAAAAAATGATACGTTTTTTTAGACGTCATCTGACTTCTTGCACTCAGTCATCTAAAAATTTTATCGAATATTACCTTTCATCTATCAATTCTTCATGTATCAACATTTTTCTACGACCGCCTGAACGACGAAACTATTTGTTGGATCAGGTAACCGATTACAACCTATTTTCAAAACTACGACATTTCTACTTTTTCATCATTTTAGATGCTATAATGTTGGCATAGATATGGAAAAGGAGGAAAAATAAGTAATGAGGGGCAGCAGATTAAAAAAACTATTAGATATCTTAAAAAGACATGATCATAAAAACGAAACTTATAATTACGTCATTCCTGACTTGTGGAATGCCTGGGGTTATCAAGGAGAAGAAATGGTGCGTACGAGTTGGGGGGAACTCATCGTTAATCCATATCATTTCTATAGCGAAGTGATTGAATCATACATCTTACCAAAAGCAAAAGATGACGTGAATTATAATCAATCATTAAGTATCATCAACCAATCTTATGAAGATAAGCCAGGTTATTTAGGGGGAGACTGGATTAAAGATTCGGTTGTTTATTCCATGATGGTCCGAACATCAACGGCTTGGGACCATGACCGAAGTGGCGATTTAGAAAATCATAACTTATATGATTTAAACGAAACAGGGACATTTGTTAAATCATTAGTTTTATTACCACTTCTTAAAAAAATGGGCGTGGATACCGTCTATATGCTACCGATTTCAAAATTTTCATTAAAAGATAAAAAAGGAGAACTCGGATCACCTTATGGTGTGAGTAATTTCTTCGAAATTGATCCAAGTCTAAAAGATAATATGACAGGGTCAGAAATGACGGTGGAAGAAGAATTTCAAGCGTTTGTAGAAGCTTGTCATATCTTAGATATGAAAGTCATGATTGATATCATTCCTCGAACAAATTCAGTTGAAAGTGACCTCATTTTAGAACATCCGGATTGGTTCTACTGGGTTTACACCGATACTTTCCACGAATATTATCCACCACATGTTCCTGGACTTGGAAGTACTTTAACACCAAAATCAGAATACTTACCTTATGTTTATGCCTCTGAATCTGTTTGGAATCATATTCATAAGTTTTCATATGCACCAAACATCATTGACCCTGAAAAATGGGAACGTGTCGTTAAAGAATATCATGAAACAGAAGGTGCTTCTATTTTAGATTTAGTGAGTCGTGAATTTGGATTAACGGTTGCGCCTGCTTTCTCAGATCACATTAATGATGTTCAACCTCCATGGACAGATATAACATTCTTCAGAATGTATCTCGATCATCCGGTTGAAAGCCAAAAATATTTAGGGGGACAAGAGTTACCTCCATATATTTTATTTGATACCATCAAATCAAATTTATATAAAGGTCATGTCATTAATGAAGGGTTATGGGCCACTTTATCAAACATCATTCCTCATTATCAACAACAGTACGGTATTGATGGGGCTCGTATTGATATGGGGCATGCCCTTCCATCAGAACTTGTCAATCGTATCATTGCTAATGCACGTATCAATGATAAAGACTTCTGTTTCATTGCTGAAGAACTACAAGAAGAAAATGCAAAAGTTTCAAGAGATAATGGCTATAATATGATTATCGGTTATGGATTCTATCAAGAACCTCGTGTTTACGAACATCGTACACACAACTTTATGTATGAATCTCGTCATTTACCATGTCCAGTTTTTGCTGGAGGAGAAACACACGATACGCCTCGTTTAGCTGCAAGGGATGGTGGACGCACGTTATCAAAAATGTTAACGATTATGAATATGTTCATGCCTAATGGTGTTCCATTCATCAACTCAGGACAAGAAGTCTATGAAACTCAACCAATGAATACAGGTCTAGATTGCCGCGACTATGAGCAATATATGTTACCACAACATGATCGTTATTTTGGAAAGTTAGCACTATTTGATAAATTTGCTCTTCATTATTTGAACCATATGCGTTGGGAATTACCTGACATCTTAGAGGTTGTCTCAAAAATTCGTCAAGATCACATCAAAACATTTACAAACATTGAAAACTTTGTTGGATTAGGATTTGATCAATTAAGTGATCCTGCGATTGGATTTGGCTATATTGAAGAAGGAAAACGCGGTCATCATAACGATAATGTCTTCATTATTGTTGCAAGTACAGAAATGTACTCACCAATTGATGTCACGGTTCATCTTGAGAATTTACGTGAGCAATCAAAAAATAACTGGTGTACAGGAAAACTATTATTCTCAACACATGAGTGGCCACGTGATATTCACGAATTTGACTATCATCAAAATTTACACCTTCATCTTCAACCAGGGGAAGTTAAAATTATTAAATTATGATATAATGAAAGGTAACATCTCACCATGTTACCTTTTTTTATTGTCGCATCATTTACTCATCTGTAAAACTGTTACCTGTGGTGAATACATAAGGTTTATATCTGTTCAATCTCTGATCTTATAATCTTGCGACTTATTTAAATCCATCTCTTTCAAATAAATACTGCTTTCATATAGGAGAAATTATATGTCACAACGTCTTTTAAAAGTTGCTCTTTTTAGTCTCGTAAGCTCTTTATTGTTACTCATGATCACTCTTCCCCTCATTGCTATGCTCTATTTAAGTGGAATTCAATACCACAGCCGTTGGCAAGTCATTTTATTTATTTTCATCATTGCTGCCATTGATTTAATAGCTGAATGTTTAGGAAAAATTGTCGTTGAGGGATTTACCTATCTTTGTTCATGGAATGAAAGAATAAGTTTGATTTTTCGATACATCTTAGACTTTTTCTTAACCTTGTTTATTACTCACTACATTGATGAATGGTATCCTGGCGTTACACTTTCGACGATAGGTGAATTGACTTTTTCAATTTTAATTCTTATATTTACTGCTGTTCTTGAAATGAATACAAATGATAAAAAGGAAGCATAATACTTCCTTTTTATCATATACTA
>artificially_reared_2__coassemble_962_pt1 | contig 12206 bp, 11 predicted proteins | sample artificially_reared_2__metabat2_low_PE_015 | metagenome-assembled genome bin artificially_reared_2 | reverse complement strand
TTTTAGTTAAAACATAACTTTCTTTTTTTTCAATATCTTGTTTAATCACGGTTGAATTAGGATAGCCATTTTGCCATTGATCAATTCCTTGTTTTTTAAAATAACATTGTGCCTGTTTGATAATCTCCATTATACGCGAAAGGTCATCAAACTTAGCAGCTCTAAACTGTAACATATTATCTCTCCTTTTCATATGAATAAACTTAGTAACTAATGTAGTTGAACACAAAATTTTTGTATATCCGATCAGACTCATTTTCTTAATCAGGATTACTATCATAGATGTAAATAATTAAAAAAAACAATGAGCATTATTTTTAAGAGATAAGCTCGTTTAATCTAACTCTATAAAAACCAATTTATATAACAATAACCAAAAATTATCGATAAAAATTATCTTTAGAAATATGGAAGATACATATAATAATGAAGTATTTTGAAAGGAGGTATTATTATGCAAACTGGAACACGTCGTGTGGTGTTAATTGGTACAGGATTTGTAGGAATGAGTTTCGCCTATTCAATGGTGAATCAAGGTGGAGCTGAAGAGCTAGTCTTAATTGACGTTAATCATGAAAAAGCAGAAGGAGAGGCTATGGACTTAAGCCATGGGATTCCTTTTGGACCTGAAAATATCGAAATTTGGGCTGGGAATTACGAAGACTGTAAATCAGCTGATATCGTTGTTATTACAGCCGGAGTTAATCAACAACCTGGAGAAACACGTTTAGCATTAGTTGAACGAAACGCTAAAATTATGCGTGATGTCGTTGGAAATGTCATGAAATCAGGGTTCAATGGGATTTTATTAATCGCAAGTAACCCAGTTGACGTTTTAACTTATATTGCTTGGCAAGAATCAGGATTACCAAAAAATCGTGTCATTGGGACAGGGACAACACTTGATACAGCCCGTTTACGTCACCAAATTGGTAAATATTTAGATGTTGACCCTCGTAATGTCCATGGTTATATTGTTGGAGAACATGGAGATACAGAAACTCCATTATGGTCACACACAACAGTTGGTGTTAAACCAATCTTTGATATTATCAAAGATCATCCAGAATATAAAATGGAAGACTTAGAAGAAATCTACGTTAATGTTCGTGATGCTGCTTATCATATTATTGAACGTAAACGTGCCACTTACTATGGTATTGGGATGTGTACAACGCGTATCGTTAGAGCTATTTTAAATGATGAAAACTCAGTCTTACCAGTTTCTGTTTATTTAGATGGGCAATACGGACTTCATGATATCTTTACCGGAATGCCAGCTATTATTAACCGTAACGGAATTCGTGAAGTATTCAATTTAAATATTTCAAAAGAAGAACAAGAACAGTTAACAAAATCAGTTTCGATCTTAAAAGAAACATTAGATACTGTTCGCTAAAAAATCAGGGATGTCATTTTTAATGTAAATGAACATCCCTTTTTCATGTTATTAAGTGACTCAGTAAGATGTACGATGAATTACTTTTTACTATTTATTAACACAGTGATAGCAGCGATTGTAATCATCGTTCATCGGAAATCGTGAATCAACACGTCCCCCTGGACCAACTTCTAGATTACAGTTGGCACAGTACGGAATTTCATCATATGAACCTTCTTCGTAAAAATTAGAAAGTGGTTGCATTATAAGTTCTTCAAACATCACATAACCTCATTTCATTTAATATATAAGTCCAGATAAATTTTCTTCAGAGAAAATTTTTAGCTGGACCATAGAATGTCTTGATAAGTCAAGTAATCCTTAGTTTTGATAATAAACATTGGATGTCAAATACTTATCTGTTTCTATATAGATTAGTTTTATCATACCTTAATTTGAGTTTAAATAAAATATTTTCTCTCTATACCAAGCTAAAAAAAGACCCAGATGAGAATAATGAAGTTAAAAACTTTTCTTGGATAAAAAAATACCGCCACTTATATGGATAAGATCACATAAACGTTAAGCTAATAAATTCAAAAAACTCAATTGACAAATGATGGTAAATAGCTAGAATAGATAATAAGATAATAAATGAATTAGGGTAGAGGCCGCGAGACTTAAGAGTAACCATAAGGAGGTAAGCACGATGATTTATGGTGAAAGGAAGAATTGCCGAAGGCTATAACAGATGCTTTAATGTTATAGACCTGGGGATGCATAAAATATATGTATCACTGTCACAAATAGTTATTTGTGTTGAGCTACATTTAATCAATAAAGCTATTTTAAATTTAGTTAGATTTATTATAGCTTTTAGAGGCTCCCTTAATGACTAGTTAAGGGAGTTTTTATTATATAAATGGGCTTCTTTCTACCGTAAAGAAAGGACTATAAAATGAAACTACATGGAACGATGATGGTACAAAACGATCAACTTTATATTGGAGGGATGAGCTGTTTAGAATTAGCTCAAACTTATCAAACGCCACTTTATGTTTTTGATGAACAATTAGCTCGAAAAAATTGTCAAGAATACATGAAGCATTTTAAAGTGAAAGAAAACAATAATCGAGTTGCATACGCAGGCAAAGCTTTTTTACCTTTACATATGTGTCGTTTGATTAAAGATGAAGGACTTTATTTAGATGTTGTATCTGGTGGAGAGTTATATACGGCTCATAAAGTTAATTTTCCTATGGAAAAAGTGTTGTTTCATGGAAACAATAAAACGATTGAAGAAATACAAATGGGACTTGATTTAGGGGTTGGACGATTTGTTGTTGATAACTATTATGAACTCGATTTACTAGAACAATTTTGTAAAGAAAAACAGATGAAGCAAGCGATTTATTTAAGAATTACACCCGGAATTGAAGCTCATACTCATGATTATATTAAAACGGGGCAAATTGATTCCAAGTTTGGTTTTACCTTAACAAACGGTGATTTGTCTGAATGTTTATCAAACTTTCATCAATATCAGCATTTAGAATTGATTGGTTTACATGCTCACATCGGATCACAAATTTTTGATGTGACACCTTTTTTAGATGAAATCGATATTATGATGAATTTAGTGAAAGAGATTCAAGAATGCTATGATATCCAAATTAAAGAAGTTGACTTAGGTGGAGGAATGGGCGTGTATTACACGAAAAAGGATCAGCCCAAAACCATTCAACAAATTTGTGAGGCAATCATTGAACGGGCAGCAGCATCCTGTGAGGCACTAGGAATCGATATACCAATTCTTGTCATTGAACCTGGACGCTCCATCGTTGCGAATGCTGGAAGTACTCTTTATACAGTTGGTTCGATGAAAGATATAAAAGATGTTCGGACGTACGTGAGTGTTGATGGGGGAATGACCGATAACATTCGCCCATCTTTATATCAAGCAGGTTATGAATGTTCGATTGTTAATAAAATGCGTACAGGCGAACCAAAGCAAGTAACAATTGCAGGAAAGTGCTGTGAAAGTGGCGATATTTTAATTACAGATGTGGACATTAAAGGAATTGAAACTGGGGACATTCTCATTATTGCCTCAACTGGAGCATACGGTTATTCCATGTCATCTAATTATAATAAAATTCCAAAGGCTGCAATCGTTTCAGTTTTAAATGGAGAAGCTCAGGTGATTTGTAAACGACAAAGTTTAGAAGAGTTGCTGTCACTAGAAGTTTAAATAGGGGTGAGAATCAGATGAGGATGCTAGTTCATAAGTACGGGGGAACGTCAGTAGGAACGCTTGAAAAAATTAAAAAAATTGCAAAACGTGTCATTTTAGAAAAAGAAAATGGATATGAAATGGTCGTTGTTGTTTCAGCGATGGGAAAAACAACGGATCACTTAGTAGAGATGTCTAAAGAAATTTCAAAAAATCCAAGTAGGCGAGAACTTGATTTAATTTTATCAACCGGAGAACAAGTTTCAATCGCCTTATTATCGATGGCGTTTCAAGAGCTTGGCTATGATGCGATTGCTTTAACAGGATTTCAAGCGGGAATTAAAACATATGGTCCCCATACGAAAAATAAAATTTTAGATATTGATAGTGACAAAATTCAGAATTATTTATCACAGGGAAAAATCGTCGTTGTCGCTGGATTTCAAGGTATTAATGATGAAGGAGACATTACGACACTTGGACGCGGTGGATCAGACACCACAGCTGTTGCATTAGCAGCTAAACTTAATTGTCCGTGTCATATTTATACCGATGTGGATGGGATTTACTCCGTTGATCCAAGGTTATATCCACAAGCCAAAAAGTTACAGACGGTGAGCTATGAAGAAATGATGGAAATGGCAAGCTTAGGGGCTGGTGTTATGGAAGCACGAGCCATTGAAATTGCCTATAAATATAACATTCCGATCTATGTTGCCTCAAGTATGAATGATGTGGAAGGAACTTATATTAAGGAGTATGATGAAAAAATGGAAGAAAATATTATTACTGGTTTGAGTATTAGTGACGATAGCTTAATGGTGACGATTAGCCGAATTCCTGATCAAATAGAACATATCGCGATGATCTTTGAAAAGTTAGCGCAAGAAAATGTTAATGTCGATATGATTAGTCAAACCGCCCCGTTATCGGGAGTTATTAGCTTATCATTCACTGCCCCAAAAGATGATTTATTTATTATTGAAAAAATAATGAGTGAATTTAATGAAGGGTTTGAAGTTAGTATTGAACAAGAAATGACAAAAATTTCAGTCGTCGGCATTGGAATGAGAAATCAAAGTGGAGTTAGTGGACGATTATTCAGACTTTTAGCGAATCATGACATTAAGGTTAAACAAGTCACAACATCAGAAATTAGTATTTCTTACATGATTGATACTAAATATAAAGAAACAGCTGTTTCGGTTTTATCAAAAGAGTTGAATTTATAAGGGGGGAAAGTCCTATGGATTTTAAACAAGTGGTTCAAACGCATCGACAATACTTACATCAAATTCCTGAGCTTGGTTTTTGTGAGTTTCAAACGTCAGCCTATTTAAAAGAGCAACTAGAGAAGCTTGGTTATGAGGTGTATTCGACTGCTAAAACAGGGATACTCGCTTACCGCAAAGGAGTAAGTGAAGAATGTATTGCCTTTCGTTCAGACATGGATGGATTAAGTATTACAGAAGAAACAAATGTAGATTTTGCTTCAACTATTGAAGGACAAATGCATGCTTGTGGACATGATGGTCATATGTCCATTCTTCTTGGCTTTGCTACTTACGTTTCAACTCTTTCAAGCTTGAAAAAAAGTCTACTATTCATTTTCCAACCTGCTGAAGAGGGGCCAGGTGGAGCAGAGGTTATTGTGAAGGAAGGCGTTTTAAAAAAATTTAACGTTAAATCAATTTTTGGACTGCATATTTATCCAGAAATTGAAGAGGGGAAATTCGGATTACGTCCAGGAGCGATGACTGCTCAAACGGGTGAATTAGATCTTATGATTGAAGGAGTTGGAGGGCATGGGGCAATGCCTCATAAATCAAATGATGCCCTTATTGTTGCGGCACAGCTCATTAATAGTTATCAAAGTATCATCAGTCGTAATTTAAATCCAATTGAGGCAGGTGTCCTAACGATAGGAACGATTAACGGTGGTGAGCGTCGAAATATTATTGCTCAAAAGGTAGAGTTAACTGGAACGATTCGGGCGTTTAGTGAAGACGTTTATGAAATGATTAAAAAACGAATGAATGAAATCAATCATGGGCTTGAGCTGATGTTTAATGTTAAAGTAAGCACTCAATTTACGGATATGTATCCAAGTATTATGAATGATCCATCTTTATTTGATCTGATTTCTCAGTCAAAACTAGGTGAGCATTTAATTGAAATTGATCCGATGATGATTGCTGAAGATTTTTCATATTATCAAAAAGAAGTACCAGGATTATTTTTTATGTTAGGTTCACGAAATGAAGCGTTAGGCTATACCTATCCGTTACATCATGCCAAATTTAATTTCAGTGAACGTGTGATGGTGGATGGCATTAAGCTGTATGATGAAGTATGTCAGTTATTAGATGTTTATGAAAGGGAGTGCTAAGATGAAGGGGATTAATCTTGCCATTGTAGGAGCAACTGGATTAGTTGGACAGACTTTTTTAAAGGTGTTAGAAAAAAGAAATTTTCCGATCAACCAACTATACTGTTTTGCATCGAGTCGCTCTGCGGGTAAAGTCATTGAATTTAAAGGAAAAGAATATGTTGTTGAAGAATTAACAGAGCAATCGTTTAATCGAGAAATTGATCTGGCGCTTTTTTCAGCAGGAGGTGCTATTAGTAAAAAATTTGCACCCATCGCTGCTCAAAAAGGAATTCGTGTCGTGGATAATTCAAGTGCTTGGCGAATGGAACGTGACATTCCACTCATTGTTCCAGAAGTTAATGCAAGTGATTTAAATGAAAATCATTATATTATTGCTAATCCTAACTGTTCAACGATTCAATCTGTTGTTCCTTTAAAAGTTTTACATGAAGCATTTAAAATTAAACGAATTATTTATTCAACGTATCAAGCCGTATCGGGTTCAGGAGTTAAAGGACTAAAAGATTTGGAAGAGGGGACTTCAGACTTTTATCCACATCAAATTTCAGGAAATTGTCTACCACATATTGATATCTTTTTAGAGAACGGTTATACGAAAGAAGAGATCAAAATGATAGAAGAAACGAAGAAGATTTTAGGGGATCAAAGCATTCAAGTAACATCAACAACTGTTCGAGTGCCTGTTAAGTATGGGCACTGTGTTTCAATGAATTTACAATTTGAGCGTGACTTTACGTTAGATCAAGTTTATACACTGTTACAAAGTGTGGATGGATTAGTGTTACATGGTAAAGAAAATCCATTAGATTATCCAACACCACTTGATGTTGAAGGACAAGATGAGGTGCATGTGGGACGAATTAGACGGGATTTTAGTGTCGAGAATGGTTTAAGTTTATGGGTAGTTGCCGATAACATAAGAAAAGGTGCAGCAACGAATACCGTTCAAATTGCCGAACGATTATTAACTTATCTGTAGAAAGTGGTGAGATGATGTTTACAGGATCAGGGGTTGCTCTTGTGACTCCATTTAAAGATGGAGAGGTCCATTACGAGAAGCTAAAAGAATTGTTAGAGTGGCACGTTGCTAATCAGACAGACGCGATCATCATCTGTGGAACGACAGGAGAAGCTTCAACACTAACAGATAAAGAGCGAAAAGCAGTGATTAAGTTTACGGTGGACGTTGTGAATGGTCGAATTCCGGTGATTGCTGGCAGTGGAAGTAATAATACCGCACATGCTGTCGAACTTAGTCAGTATTGCGAATCAGTAGGTGTGGATGGTTTGTTAGTCGTCACGCCATACTATAACAAGGCAACTGATTTAGGACTACTAAAGCACTATGAAATGATTGCTAACAGTGTTCAACTTCCGATTATTTTATATAACGTTCCAGGGCGAACAGGTGTTAATTTAACACCACCACTTGTTCAAAAGTTAGCTCAAATTAAAAATATTGTTGGGATTAAAGAAGCGAGTGGTGATATCTCTCAAGTCGCTGAAATGATCCGCCTATGTGGAGAGGACTTTTTAGTTTACAGTGGAAATGATGATATGATTGTTCCTGTTTTATCATTAGGTGGGCAAGGGGTTATTTCGGTTTTAGCGAATATTTTACCTCAGGTTACACATGATTTAGTAAGTAGCTATTTAGAAGGTGATGTCAAAAAATCTCGCCAGTTACAACTTGGCGTGAATGGTTTAGTTCATGCTTTATTTATTGAAGTTAATCCCATTCCGATTAAAACAGCGATGAATGTCTTAGGAATGGAGGTTGGTAGCTTCCGCCTTCCACTCACAGAAATGGCAGCAACAAATTTAGTCGTTTTAAAAAAAGAATTAACGAATTACGGACTATAGCAAGAGGTGAAAGCATATGTTAAGTGTAGGTCTAAGTGGATGTAATGGCACAATGGGACGCATTATTCATGATCTTTTAGCAGAAGAGAATGATGTTCAAGTGGTTTTTGGAATTGATATTGATCCTAAACGATATGACAACGATTATCCTGTTTATCAAAGTGCAAGTGAGATTGAAATGGGATGTGACGTTGTGATTGATTTTTCAAAACCAGAAAATATTGAACCTCTATTAGCTTATTGCGTGAGTCATGAAGTAGCAGCAGTAATTGCAACAACAGGTTTAAGTGAAGAACAGGAAGAAAAAATCAAAGAAGCCTCAAAAAAAATTCCTATCTTTCGCTCAAACAATACATCACTTGGCGTAAACGTCTTAATTGACTTAGTAAAGACGGCGACTCGTTTGTTAAATGATAGCTTTGATATTGAGGTGATCGAAAAACATCACAATAAAAAAGTGGATGCACCAAGCGGGACAGCGTTTATGATTGCAAGTTCAATTAATGAAGAATTGAATGAATCGATGAATTATAATTATGGACGTCAAGGTAATCAGACGAAGCGAAATGAAAAAGAAATTGGAATTCATTCGGTTCGAGGAGGAACCATTCCAGGAGAACATACCGTTATTTTTGCCGGTCCAGATGAAATGATTGAGATTAAACATACGGCTTTATCTAAAAAGATTTTTGCACAGCAAGCGATTAAAGCTGCGGCGTTTATTTCACATAAACAAGCAAAACTTTATAACATGCAAGATTTAATGCATGTGAATTAGGGGGAAAGAGAATGAGTGAAGTAAAGTTAACGGATCCATATGAGATTGCGCGTTACATTAAAGAAGCTAAAAAAAGTACACCAGTTAAGGTGTACATTAAAGGGGATTTAGAGGGAATTGAATTTTTAAATTGTCGAGTATTTGGATCAGGAGATTCTGTCATTGTTTTTGGACAGTACCAAGACATTGAAGCAGTACTCTTAGAAAACGAATCACGTATTGACTATTATGAAGTAGAAAATGATCGTCGTAATTCAGCGATTCCGATGTTAGATTTAAAACATATTAACGCTCGTATTGAACCAGGAGCTATCATCCGAGACAAAGTACATATTGGAGAAAATGCGGTTATTATGATGGGCGCTGTTATTAATATCGGCGCTGAAATTGGTGAAAATACAATGATTGATATGAATGCAGTCGTTGGAGCTCGTGGAACAATCGGTAAAAATGTTCATGTTGGGGCAGGAGCTGTTATTGCTGGTGTCTTAGAGCCGCCAAGTAAAACACCTGTTATTATTGAAGATGGAGTTATGATTGGTGCAAATGCCGTTATCTTAGAAGGCGTTCGTGTTGGACATGGGGCTGTCGTAGCAGCGGGAGCTGTGGTAACTGAAGATGTAGCTCCAAACACAGTGGTTGCAGGAATGCCAGCACGTGTGATTAAAGATAAAGATGAGCAAACAGCAGGTAAAACACAAATTTTAAAAGATTTAAGATAGATTGAAGAATCATTTTTATGAGCAATCTTAAATGTAAAATGATGAGTTTTTTTATACAGCAAAAAGGTATATCTAAATGATATACCTTTTCAATTAAGGGGGAATTAGATGTTAAGATTTGAGAAGTACGAGGGAACGGGGAATGATTTTATTATTTTTGAGATGAGTGAGTTAGAGGGCTTACAGTATTCATTATTAGCTCAAAAAGTTTGTGATCGACGATTTGGGATTGGTGCTGATGGAATGATTGTTGTCAGTCCATCAACCGTCGCTTCTATTCAAATGATTTTTTATAATGCGGATGGAAGTTTAGCTACGATGTGTGGAAATGGTATTCGATGTTTTGCTAAATATGTGTATGACCATCAATTAGTTGATACAAAAGTATTTACGGTTGAAACATTAGCGGGAATTTTCAACGTCGAAATTATTGAGAATGAAGAAGCAACAAGTCAAGTTTGTGTGAATATGGGACGTCCTAATTATTTTGATTCATCGGTTCCGACATTAGAATCGGGTGAACCTTTTATTAATCAAGTGATTGAGATTGATCAAGTCCCTTATACGGTTAGTAGTTTATTTATGGGAACGATTCATACCGTTTTATTTGTTGAAGAAATCGATGAATTTGAAGTCGTGCGTCTGGGAAGTGCTATTGAAAAACATCCACTTTATCCAATGAAAACAAACGTGAATTTTTGTATGGTTATCGATTCCAATCATTTAGAAGTGGTAACATGGGAAAAGGGAGTTGGAATGACACTTGCCTGTGGAACAGGATCGGTAGCGTGTGCCTTTTTAAGTCAAAAACTTTACGATTGTGAGAAAAAAATCGTGGTTCATGTTAAAGGTGGAGAGCTAGTCATGGAATTAGTAGGCGATGACATTTATATGACTGGACCTACAACGTTTATTTGTAAAGGAGAATATTTAGATTAACAAGGTAATCATGGATCATTAACTTAAAGAAAATGATAGGTTAGAAATAATAAAACAGATAGAGAAGTATAAAATCATTTAAAAAAGTGTTGCTATTTGCAACACTTTTTTTGTAATTTCTTTCGACTAATGAATCATATAAATCTACCTTAAAACCATCATGTAATAAGAAGCAACAGATAATCTAGCTATACCTCGCTCTATAACGATTACTCTCTTCTTTTTAATCATCTTCGTAAATTAAGGATTTATCCACCTAATGTAACATCTTGTGTTGAATACCAATCTAATGCATCATATATATGTTCAGCTTTAAAATCAGGCCAATAATCATTCACTATATAAAAATCTGAATAGACAGATTGTACTGGTAAAAAACCACTTAATCTTCTTCTTCCTCCCCAACGAACAATTAAGTCTATTCTTGAAATATCTTTTGAGTGTAAGACTAAATCTAAATTATTTCTTTTATCATGTGTTTTTCTAGACAGATTTAAATCCCATTCCCAACCATAATTAACTAAAAAATTAACTTTTATTCCACCTTTTCCGAAAATCTTTCTTTCGGTAAATGGTATTAATTCAGAGGGAAAACAAGGAGATTCCGTATTACCAATCACTAATAATTCAGCATCTTCATGAGAAAGTAATTTTACAGCATCTATACAAGCTTTAGTAAATGCATCTTTTTGATTCGCAGGTCTTTTTGTATTATCAGTAGTAAAACCATAATAAGTTATTTCTTCAATGCCTAGTTCTTGACAGATTTTAAATAGTACAAGACCTGGATTAATACCACTATCATATCCTTTTTCCTTCGAAAGACCATTATTTTCAGCCCAACGTCTATTACCATCAGGAATAATTCCAATATGCTTAGGACGTCTCATAAAATCACTCCTTAAAATATATTTGTAATCTAATTAATCTTATATATTGTTTCCATTTTTTTCATTTTTAATACAATAAAAGTAAATTAATTAGAATATTTGAATACATGTCTATATTATTAATTGAATATTGATCTATAGTATAAATCAAAGATAGTATAAGAAGAGTTAATTATTAAAAATATATATTGTTAGAATTGATAAAAAAGTTTAAATCAATATAAAAAAATGATTGAAACAAATAGAGAAGTACGTCAGTGACCACCATTAAAGCAGACTGAATGTTAATGAGAAGTATAAAACCATTTCAAAACTTAATAAAAAAAGTGTTGCTAGTTGCAACACTTTTTTGTAATTTCAGTAAAAATTCATCCTGTTATTATTTTAAATAATCCGTAAGAATATCATGAACAATTGAGACAACCCCTAGTGTACCAAGACCTTCTTGCACATCTTCTACAACAACAGCAATCGAAACTTTAGATGAATCAAGATCAGTTGCAACAAACCATCCATTTTCATGTCCTGTTTCTCCTTGAGAAGATTTAATTTCAGCTGTTCCTGTTTTTCCAGCTAATTTAACACCATCAATTTTAGCTAAGCGACCAGTCCCATCACTTTCTTCTATAACGGCTGAAAAGGCATCTTGTAAAATCGGTAAGTTTTCTGATGAGATAACAGATTCTTTTAAAATACTTGCTGAATCATTATCGCTTAAAATAAGCGTTGGATTCATAATGTTACCATTATTTGACAGAGCACTATAAGCAAGGGCCATATTTAATGTCGTTACCATAATCTCACCTTGTCCATAACCTGTATCGGCTAACAAAATATCAGAATTAATCGTTCCTGAGTTTGATATTTGACTCTGATTAATTGGGTAACCAACGGTTAGTTTTTCTCCAATTGTAAAGTTATTCGCTCCTTGAATTAAGGAATCACTTCCCATTTTTAGAGCACTCATGGCAAAGTAAATATTATCTGAATATTTAATTGCTTTTCTTA
>artificially_reared_2__coassemble_953_pt1 | contig 12325 bp, 11 predicted proteins | sample artificially_reared_2__metabat2_low_PE_015 | metagenome-assembled genome bin artificially_reared_2 | reverse complement strand
GATTCTCTTCACCCGCTCCAATTGATGATGATGCACCGCAAGGGTGCTTTTTTTTGTTTTGATTATAATAGAAAAATGTATATATTTGCCTTTTGTTGTTGTATTATCAAAATATATCTGATAATATATTCAAGAGCCCTAAAAAAATGCTCTCCGTTATGGAGGGCTTATTTTTTTATCTAAAAGCAGAAACTTATTACATTACAGGAGGAATAATATATGACAAAATATATTTTTGTTACAGGTGGGGTTGTGTCATCGTTAGGAAAAGGAATTACAGCTTCATCTCTTGGTCGACTATTAAAAAATCGAGGTCTTAAAGTTTTTATGCAAAAGTTCGATCCTTATATTAATGTTGACCCTGGTACTATGAGTCCATATCAACATGGTGAAGTTTTTGTAACGGATGATGGGGCAGAAACGGATTTAGATTTAGGACATTATGAACGTTTTATTGATGAAAACTTATCACAAAATTCTAATATTACGACAGGTCGTGTTTACTCAAATGTTATTGAGAAGGAACGTCGTGGAGAATATTTAGGTGCTACGGTTCAGGTTATCCCTCATATTACAAATGAGATTAAATCAAAATTAGTTGCGGCTGCTGAAGATAGTGATGCAGATATCATCATTACAGAAATTGGTGGTACGGTAGGTGATATTGAATCATTACCATTTTTAGAAGCAATTCGTCAAGCACGTAAGGATTTTGGATATCATAATACATTATATATTCATACAACATTAGTACCATATTTAAAAGCTGCTGGTGAAATTAAGACAAAACCAACTCAACATAGTGTTAAAGAGTTACTATCGTTAGGGATTCAGCCAGATGTAATTGTTTTACGTACGGAAGTGGATATTGAAGATCATGTTAAAGAAAAAATTTCTTCATTCTGTAACGTGCCTAAAGAGGCGGTTGTTCAGGCAATGGATGCTGATGTTTTATATGAAATTCCAATGCATTTAAAAGCTCAAGGTTTAGATGAGTATGTATGTAAACACTTTGGACTTGAAACACCTGAAGCTGATATGACTGAATGGCAACAATTAATTGAAACAGTTCGTCATTTAGAAGGAGAAGTCTCAATTGCATTAGTTGGAAAATATGTATCATTACCGGATGCTTATTTATCAGTGGTAGAGGCATTAAAACATGCGGGATATCACTTTGGTAAAAAGGTAAAAATTAAATGGATCGACTCTGAAAAGGTAACAGAAGATACGGTAGAAGAGTTATTTGCTGACGTGGATGGTATTTTAGTACCTGGTGGATTTGGAAATCGTGGAGTAGAAGGAAAGATTTTATCTGCTAAATTTGCACGTGAAAATAATGTCCCTTACTTCGGTATTTGTTTAGGGATGCAAATTGCTGCTATTGAATTTGCACGTCATGTTGCTAAATTAGAAGGAGCTAATTCAACAGAATTTGATGCAAATACACCACATGCCATTTTTGATTATTTACCTGATCAATATGAAGGAATTAAAATGGGTGGAACTTTACGTTTAGGATTATATGATTGCTATGTAAAAGAAGGAACAAAAGCGTTTGATGCTTATCAATCAGTAAATGTGAAAGAGCGCCATCGTCATCGTTATGAATTTAACAATCAATATAAAACTATTTTAGAGAATGCTGGGTTAGTCTTCTCAGGAATTAACCCACAAACAGGATTAGTAGAAATAATTGAAAATCCACAACATCGTTGGTTTGTTGCTGGACAATTCCATCCTGAATTCTTGTCACGTCCACAAAAACCACAGCCATTATTCCGTGATTTTATTAAAGCGGCTATTGATTTTAATCTAGAATAATAATTATTAAAAATCAATCACATGATGTATGAAAGTGTTGAGTATACTTTTAGGGGATTAAAAAAATTATAATTGGTATAATATGTTTTATTTTTAGCGTTACTAGTTGTCATTTTAAGATTAATGCACGGTCAGTAGAACTAGAATTTTTATCTAATTCAAATGAGCAATGGTTAGTAGAAACGACTCAAAGTAAATTTAAAATTGGATATCCTTCTTCTATAACCCCTTTGAATTACTATTACTATAGTTCTCTAAAAGGGGTTATAGTAGATGTTTTTCAAGAGTTTTCAGATTTATAAAATAAAAATATAGTGTCTTATTTTGTTTCTGACATTAACGAAAATCAAGAATTAATAGACTATAATATTATCGATGCTTTTATTGCTGGAAAAATGTCTGACTATGATGGGCTTCACTATAGCTCTCCTATTTGTGAGTTTGAGTATAGTTTTTATGTTAATCAATATAGTAAGATTAAAAATATGACTGATTTAACGAACTATAAAATTGGAGTTGTGGACAACGATGATAAAATATGGTCTTATCTATCTGACGTTAGCCTGATTGTAACTTATCCAAATTATAGTTCTCTTTATAATGGACTATTAAATGAAGAGAGATAAGATCAACAGAGTATTTTTCATCGGAATGGTATTTTATTTCAGATGATCGTCGTTTCATCTCAATTTTGGATGAAATTATGGCTAAGATGCAGACGATGGAAAGATATGCAGATTATTCTTTAATCATCAAAATGCCTTAATCAGTAAGCTTTATAATTTAGATAAGAAAACATATGAGTGGTTATTTTATAAACAACCTGTGATGAAGGTTGGAATTTATGAAGCATCACCCTTTATGTACTATAATAATGATCACAGTAAATTTTCGGGGATGCTAGATCATGTTTTAAAGCAAATTCATACGAATTTCGGCGTTGAATTTGAGCTTGTCTATGGAAGTTATGAGGAGTTAAAAGTGGCTTATGAAGCGGGTGAAATTGATATTTTCCCTGTTTTTGATATGGAATCAAACGATAAAGAATTATTAGACGGTAAATATTATCCAATTTATCAAGGTCAAATCAATGCTTATGGAGCATTCAATCAAGTCATGGTTCATGATTTATTAGAAAAAAATTCGCATACTGTGTTTGTAAGTATTACATCAGAGGGATTTTTTAATAATCAATTGAATCTCACTTTAAAAAATTCACTTAGTGCTTTATATCAAGAGTTAACCTTAGATAAGATAGACTATCTAGTGCTTGATCCTATTTATTTAGATTACTTTGAACATTATAATTTATCTTACAAAGGTAAAATCGGAAAGTATATGTTTTCCTTAGTTGTTAAAGAAGATGATTTTTTCATTAAGCTATTTGATGCTCTTGAGTCGTATGATTGGGAAAACGGAGAGAGTTTGTCAAAATATTCGACTGTTTTTGTCCTCTTTAAAGCATCATTTATATTCCATGCATCAACAGTAATTTTTATTTGTTGGGGGAATCCTTTTATCGGCTTTTATTATTTTTATTTTAGCTCGCTTACGCTACTTGGATAAGAAAACAGAGTATTTAAAGTATACGGATTATGCAACAGGGCTTTTAAATCGATTAGGTTATACGAATAAAATGAATGAGGTCATGAATTCAAAGAAAGCATTTAATTTCATGATTATGGATATTGACTATTTTAAATCAATCAATGATACGTATGGTCATTTAGTTGGAGATCAAGTGATCGTTCAGATGGCAACGATTTTGAAAAAATGTTGTCCTAAGGATAGTGTGATTTGTCGATTAGGTGGCGATGAGGTTGTTGTTTGTTTAATGGATGATGTTGAATATAACACGATTTCGGTTGTTGAATCTATTCAAAGAATTCTAGTCGATGATACTCAAACGTTGAAAGTTACCACTTCAATAGGGATTTGTTTTAATGATGGAAGTTTAACGGATTTAGAAATTATTTATCAGCAAGCGGATCATGCTTTATATGAAAGTAAGAAAAATGGTCGTAATCAATATACGATTTTTAAAAATTAAGTGATTACAGATTAATGTTTCTTTGGTATAATAGTATCGTTAAATGTTATATAAAAAGGTGACAAAATAATGAAACTAACAAATTTGGAAATGAAAATGACCAATTTAATATATATTTTAAACATCTAGCACCCTACCTAAACGTAGGGTGCTTTTTTGTTGGTATATACCAGATTTGTATGAAGGAGAAGTGAAGAATGAGTAAGTATGATGTTGTAATTGTTGGGGCAGGTCCAGCTGGGATTTTTGCAGCATATGAGTTATCAAAGAAAAATAAAGATTTAAAGGTCGCCTTAGTAGATAAAGGATTAGATATTTATAAACGTAGATGCCCAATTCTTGAGCATAAAATTAAAAAATGTCCAGTTATTAAAGATCATGTTGGTTGTATGCCGGCTTGTTCAATTACAAATGGTTTTGGTGGAGCAGGTGCTTACTCAGATGGTAAGTTCAACATTACTCATGAATTCGGAGGATGGATGACAGATTATTTACCAACTCCACTGGTTGAAGATTTAATTGATTATGTGGATGGAATTAATTTAGCTCATGGAGCAACAACTGATATTACGGATCCAACGACAGATAAAGTACGTGAGATTGAGAAGCGTGGATATGCGGTGGGATTAAAGTTATTACGTGCTAAAGTTCGTCACTTAGGAACGGAGCAAAACTTAGAAATTTTAAAAAGTATTTATGAAGAAATGAAAGAGCGCGTTGATTATCATTTCAAAACAGAAGTCAAAGATGTGATTGTTGAAAATGAAGCGGTTAAAGGATTACTACTTGCTAATGGTGAGATTATGGAAGCTAATCAAGTCTTTTTAGCTCCAGGTCGTGATGGATCAGTTTGGTTAAAAGAAGTGATGCAAAATCAAAAAATTGCTATGAAGAATTTACAAGTGGATATCGGTGTACGTGTAGAAACGTCTGATATTGTTATGCAAGAAATTAACGAACACTTATATGAAGGAAAGTTTATGTATCGTACAAGTGTTGGAACAGTCGTTCGAACATTCTGTTCAAATCCTTCAGGACATGTTGTCGTTGAAAATCACTCAGGAACGATGTTAGCAAACGGTCATGCCTATAAAGATCCGAAGTTAGGAAGTAAAAATACAAACTTTGCTTTACTGGTATCACATACATTTGAAGAACCATTTGATCAACCAAATGAGTTCGCTCATGAAGTTTCTCATTTAGCGAATAAATTATCAAATGGATCAATTATCGTTCAAAAATATGGCGATATTTTACGTGGACGTCGTACAACTGCTAAGCGTTTGAAAGAAGGATTTGTAGAGCCAACGTTAAAAGAAGCAGTACCAGGAGATTTAGGATTAGTACTTCCTTATAATACGATGAAATCATTAATTGAAATGACGGAAGCACTCGATCATGTCACACCAGGAATTGCAGCTGAACATACGTTATTTTACGGAGTAGAAGCTAAGTTTTATTCGGCTCGTCCTGAGATTGATGATAAGTTTGAAACGAAAGTTAAGGGCTTATTCGTTGGTGGAGATGGAGCGGGTGTTACACGCGGACTTGCACAAGCTGGAGCAAGCGGAGTTTGGGTGGCACGCCAAATCTTAGAACGTTATGAGGCATAATTATTTAATTGTTAATCAATAAGTTTAAGCCCTACTAGTGGTAGGTAGTTCTATATTCATTAAAATTTGAGAAAAAGGTGGCAAGTGATATGGCAAAAACAGTAGTAGTTGTAGGAACACAATGGGGAGACGAAGGGAAAGGTAAAATTACCGATTACTTAGCCCAACATGCGGATATTGTGGCGCGTTATCAAGGGGGGAATAACGCAGGTCATACAATCGAGTTCAAAGGGCAACAATTTAAGTTGCGTTTAATCCCTTCTGGAATTTTTAATTCAGAGAAAGTTATTTTAGGAAATGGAATGGTGATTAATCCGGAATCATTACTTGAAGAAATTGCTTATTTAAATGAAGCGGGAATTTCAACGGATCATATTCGTATTTCAAATCGTGCCCATGTTATTTTCCCATATCATATTGAGTTAGATGGTCTTCAAGAAGAGTTAAAAGGTGATCAAAAAGTTGGAACAACGAAACGTGGAATCGGACCTTGCTATACAGATAAGTATGCTCGTGTTGGAATTCGTATGGGTGAGCTAATGGATAAAGAGGTATTCGCGACGCGTTTACAAGAACAATTAGCACAAAAAAATGAGATTTTAGAAAAATACGGAAAACAAACCTTCTCATTTGAAGACATCTATACAAAATATTGTGAGTATGCAGATGTGATTCGTCCTTATGTCACAGATACTTCTTATGAATTAGATGAAGCATTTAATGAAGATAAAAAAGTTTTATTTGAAGGTGCTCAAGGGGTTATGTTAGATATTGACCACGGAACTTATCCGTTTGTTACTTCTTCAAATCCATCAGCTGGTGCAGTCACAACTGGTTTAGGTGTTGGTCCAACTAAGATTGAAGAAGTTATCGGGGTTGTTAAAGCTTATTCTACCCGTGTTGGTGAAGGAGCATTCCCAACTGAAATCGAAGGAGAAACTGCAAATCGTATTCGTGAAATCGGTCGTGAGTATGGGACGGTAACAGGTCGTCCTCGTCGTATTGGATGGTTTGATAGTGTTGTTGTTTCTCATACTCGTCGTGTGAGTGGATTAACTGGAATTTCTGTTAATTTATTAGATGTTTTATCAGGATTAGAGACATTAAAAATTTGTACAGCATATGAGTTAGACGGACAAGTGATTAAATACGTTCCATCAACAATCAAAGAATTTGAACGTTGTACACCAGTGTATGAGGAAATGCCAGGATGGCAAGAAGATATTACAGGTGTCACTTCATTTGAAGAATTACCAGTAGCAGCACAAAATTATTTACGTCGAATTGAAGAATTAGTAGGCGCTAAAGTTGCTATTTTCAGTGTTGGACCAGATCGTGAACAAACAATTTTATTAAAAGAGTTATTCTAGTTTGACTCGACTTTGAAGTCGTTAGTTGAATTTGATTTTATTAGAAGCAAAAGTTTTATTTAATGAGTTGGTTTGAAGTAGAGAAGGGGAAATCTCTACTTCAACCACTAAGTTAGAAAAAGTCATGAATTTGATGGGGAAGTCAGGTTCATGATGATTAAAGAGATAAGTCTTGAATAGATACGCTTTTAGTGGAAGTGGGGAAACTTTTACTGTGGTTTGAGTGAGAAAACTGAATAAGATTAGTAGTGAGAGTTAGATGATTGAAGTGGACGGTAGATGGAAGGCGTCTATTAATAATGGGGAAGTTATTGATAGATGGTAGGAATTAGATTGTATTAGGGTAGCTAAGAAGTCAAGGTGGGAATTAAATATATAGCAATTAGTTTTTATTAACGAAAAAATTCATGTAATCATCTTCTTTTTCTAAGCAAACACGTGTCAGCTCATCTCTTTTACTAAAGAAATAGAGGCGCGTTTCGTTAGAAAGTTAAGGTTTATCCTTAAAAGATGAAATTATATGAAGTAGCAACGCAATTCGCGTTGCTTTTTTCTTTAAATAATGTAAAATAGTGGTATTAAAGGAGGGTGGCTTGAGGTGAAGAAATGGTATTATGCAATTTTTTTAGTGGGATTATATTTTTTTAATCAGGCATTTAAATCATATGTTGAAGTGTATGGATTACTTGAGGGGCTGTTAGTTGGATTAGCGATCGCGTTTTTATGTAAATTAGTATTTAAGGTAGTCACAAAAACCGTCGTCTTCATTGCTGTTGTGTGCGGAATTTTAGTCTTTTTAGTTTCATCAGGTTATATCCAGCTACCGAGTGAGATTTCTAATCTTTTAAACCTGGGGATGAGTTTCACACATATTTCACATTTTTTTCTAATATAAGTAGTTATTTTAAGTTATAATAGTTTTGTAAAGGAGTAATAGTTATGAAGAAAATATTAATCGTCTTAGTTGCAGTCGTTTTGATTGCAGTTGGAGCAAACTTTTTATTCCCTTCAGTGAATTCGATAACTGATTTTAAGCATATTAATTATACAGAGACTTTTGATCAGGCAGAGTCTGAGTATTATGTTTATTTCTATCAGGAATCATGTCCGATTTGTTTACAGTTTGGACCTGAACTAGTAGAGGCACATAATCAGAATAATGTCCCTATTTATGTGGTGGATGCTGCAGCTGAAGAAAATTTAGATGCATGGTATGACTGGACTGCTCACAATAAGGAATACACAAAAGTGATTGGTAAAGTTGAAAATGGCGTACAGGTTTTCAATGAAGGAGAGTCGAATGCAAAATATCCGACAAACGAGGGTTGGAAGATTTCAGTTAATCAGAATAATGAAATTGTAGCTTATTTAGATAAAGCATTTAATAATGAATCACCGCAAACAGCAGAAGAAATTGAGATTTCTGGAACACCAGCTTTAATTAAAGTTAAAGATGGTAAGTTAGCTGGATATGGTGAAGGAATGGATGAAGATCGTGCATTATTAGCGACTTATGGACAATAGATAAAAAAATCTTGCTTCTTTAAGCAAGATTTTTTAAAACATTAAAATGAGGTGTAGTAGATGAAACATATTTTTGTAATTGATGATGATGCAAATATTAGACAATTAATTTTAAGATATTTAGAGAAAGAAGGTTATAAAGTCACAGCTTTTGAAAATGCTGATTCTGTTTTAGAAGCGTTTAATGTGATGCAACCGGATGCACTGGTACTTGATATTATGATGCCGGGAAGTATGGATGGCTTAGACTTATGTAAAAAAATTCGTGCTGTGAGTCAAGTTCCAATCATCTTTGTTTCAGCAAAAGATGAAGCTGTTGATCGTATTATTGGATTAGAGCTTGGAGCAGATGATTACTTATCAAAACCATTTAGTCCACGTGAATTATTAGTTCGCTTAAAGATTATTTTCCGTCGTATTGAACCTGTGATGGTCACAGAACAAGAAACATCTGTTTATCAAATTAAAGATTTAAAAATTGATGATTCAAAACGTGTTTGTACAGTAAAAGAGACTGAGGTTCCATTAACGAATAATGAGTATATGTTACTGTCATATTTAGTGAAAAATAAAAATATTTCATTTACACGTGAAAATTTAATTCAAAATATTTGGGGTTATGATTATGTAGGAGAATCACGAATGATTGATGATTTAGTCAAACGTCTACGTAAGAAATTAAAAAGTGCAGATTCTAGTGTCGAAATTACAACAGTTTGGGGATATGGATACCGAATTGATGATAATTTATAATTAGGTTATGAGTATGAGATTAGATCGTAAATTATTTTGGAGCTATATTGTTATTATTTTAATCGCGATTTCAACATCGTTTACTTTATTTACGGTAGCCTCAAATCAGTTTTTAACGTATCGCTTAGTTGATACGATGAAAAAAGAGTTAAGCTTAATTGAAGAAAACTTTGGTTTTTATTCGGATAATTCACAAATCGCCCCGTTTATTACTCAAAATATCATGAGTTTAGTAGAATCTAATTTGATTATTATTGTAGATGGGGATACGGTCTTTACTCAATCTAATACGAGTAAAGAGTTAACAGAACACGCGATGGATCTTTCTTATTTGGATAAGCATTATATTAGAGTCTCTACTCGAGTGATCATTGGTTCTCGAACGTTTGATATTATGTTACTTAGTGAAAAAGGGTCAATTAGTGAGCTAAATCAGTTAAATCTAAGTATTTTATTTATTACTTCGTTAGTAAGTATGTTGATTGCAGCCTTTTTTGGAGTTTACGTTCAAAATAATATTTCTCGTCCGATTCATTTATTAAGAAATAAAGTTCGAGCGTTTCAAGAAAGTTTAGAAGTACCAGAGGTCACGATTTATACGGGAGATGAAATTCAAGAGCTTGATGAAGATATTGTTCGAATGGCGAAGTCCATTGTTAATAACGATCGTAAACGAAAAGCCTTTTTTGAAAATACTTCGCATGAGTTAAAAACTCCACTGATGAACATTCGGGGATACGCAGAAGGTTTAAAGGATGGGATTTTCTCGATTGATGAAGCAGCAGAAGTTATTTCTCAAGAAAGTGAGTCACTTCGTACCTTAGTTGAATCTATTTTATATTTATCTAAACTAGAAGATGCCACTCACGATCGTTATCAGCTTCAATTAGTTGATTTAAATGAATTTTTACAAGGATTTTATGATAAAATGGCTGGAATTATCGCGGATAAAAATCTTCAATTCAACTTGAATCTGGATAAAACGGTCCAAGTTCAAATGGATGATGATAAAATGATTCGAGCATTATCAAATATTATTACGAATGCGATTCGTTATGCTAAAGAAAAGATTTCAATTCAAACGGTTGTGGATCAATCCATGGTAGAGATTCGTTTGTTTAATGATGGACCTCAAATTTCTGAAGCTGATTTGCCATATTTATTCGATCGTTTTTATAAAGGCGATAAAGGTCAATCAGGTCTTGGATTATCGATTGTTCAAAGTATTATTAACGCACACAATGGGACAGTCGAGGCATTAAATGTTGAAGAAGGGGTATGTATGAGTATTAAGTTACCGTATGTGGCATCTTCTAGTAAATGGCGATTAAATGAAAAGAAAAGCTAAATCAGTCAACTGATTTAGCTTTTTTGTTTGAAAGGAACAATGATTTAGTCACAAAATTGAAGTTTAAAATTATCTCTTTTTATTTGACTGTGTTTTAAATAAATGTTGATGACTAAAAGCATGGATTGGATCAATTTTAATGGATGAATCGTTTAATGCCATCAGCATGATCTTCGTGTTTTTAGTTAAATTTCAACACTCTTCTAAAACAGAGCCTTTTATTTAGACAGAGACTGCCAAAAAATTTAAATAAAGATTTGTTAGAATGGAAAAGTTAAGTTAAAATAAAAGGGTAAGTAAAAATGGATAAGGTGGGAGACTAGACATGATTGAACGTTATTCGCGCCCTGAGATGGCAGCTATTTGGACAGAACAAAACAAGTTTGAAGCGTATTTAAAAGTTGAGATTTTAGCTTGTGAAGCTTGGGCTCATTTAGGACATATTCCAATGGAAGATGTTGAAAAGTTATGGAAAAATGCTTCATTCGATTTAAATCGTATTTACGAAATTGAGCAAGAAACACGTCATGACGTGGTTGCTTTTACACGTGCTGTCAGTGAAACTTGTGGTGACGAGAAGAAGTGGGTTCATTATGGATTAACATCGACAGACGTTGTTGATACAGCAAATGGATATTTATTAAAACAGGCGAATGATATTTTACGCGCGGATATTGAACGTTTTATTAATGTATTAGGTGAGAAGGCTAAAAAGTATAAACATACAGTACAAATGGGGCGTACACATGGTGTTCATGCTGAAATCACAACATTCGGGTTAAAACTAGCTTTATGGTATGAAGAAATGAAACGTAATCAAGCACGTTTTGAAGAAGCAGCTCGTGCCGTAGAGTGTGGAAAAATTTCAGGTGCAGTTGGAACGCATGCAAACATTCCTTTCTTTGTTCAAGATTATACTTGTGAGAAATTAGGAATCGAGTCTGCTAAAATTTCAACTCAAACGTTACAACGTGATCGTCATGCTGCATATATGTCAGCGATTGCTTTAATTGGAGCATCAATTGAAAAAATGGGAGTTGAAGTGCGCCACTTACAACGTACTGAGGTTCGTGAAGCAGAAGAGTTCTTCCGTAAAGGACAAAAAGGATCTTCAGCCATGCCACATAAACGTAATCCAATCGGATCTGAAAATATGGCAGGATGTGCTCGTGTGTTAAGAGGATATATGGTTACAGCATATGAAAATATTGCACTTTGGCATGAACGTGATATTTCACACTCATCAGCAGAACGTATCATTATGCCAGATGCAACTATTTTATTAGATTATATGTTAAATCGTTTTACTAATTTAATTGATAACTTAACAGTTTACGAAGAAAATATGTTAGAGAATATTAATAAAACACACGGAGTTATTTTCTCTCAACGCGTGATGTTAAAATTAATTGAAAAAGGTTTTGTTCGTGAACAAGCTTACGATTTAGTTCAACCTAAGGCGATGCAAGCATGGGAAAATCGTCAATCTTTCCGTTCATTATTAGAGTCAGATGAAACAGTTATGAGTCATTTAACGATGGAAGATTTAGATGATTGCTTTGATCACACATACCACTTAAAATCAGTGGATGGAATTTTTGAACGTTTAGGTTTAGTTTAATTAAAGTGAACTCATTCATTCTAAATCAGAAAAGTTTCGATTAACTAGGTGATAACAAATCATGAAGTTGTGGATAACTATAAGACATGGTTATCCACATTTTTATTTTCGAGTCTTGATAAGAGGTTGAGTGATCCTTTATATAGTGTTGGAATATAAAAAAAGAGCCTTAGGCTCTTTTTTAGTAGTTTTCTGAACGGATTTCAAAGTGAGCTTGATCGT
>artificially_reared_2__coassemble_947_pt1 | contig 12374 bp, 12 predicted proteins | sample artificially_reared_2__metabat2_low_PE_015 | metagenome-assembled genome bin artificially_reared_2 | reverse complement strand
TAACTGGACTCGCTTTTTCAGTATTTATAAATGGTTCCCACAGTGTGGGCAGTATTGATAGGTTGAATCGACAACCTCTTGGCAATTTGAACAACGTTTTTTAATTTGTGACGGTTCTTCGATGATGTCTTGATCCCATAGCGTAAGCTCAACGGCCTCGCCCATCTCCAAAGCCTTTCCTTTTTCAACTGGAATCGTTGCAATAGACTGACAAGATTCACAAACGATGTAGTAGTTCATCTTCCACTTCAATAAGGGAATAAAAAAGAAATGAAATTGATGATAATGTTTAAATAAATGAAAAGCAACTGTCTCACGACAATGCTTACACATCATAGGTGATAAGCGTTTGATTTCCTTATTTTTCGTTTCCATGCCAAAAATTCCAATAAAAAACATTTGAATAACCCTTTCTCATAAGTCTTTTTCTTTTATTATAATAGACCTTTGATTGGTTTTAAATGAAGAAATGTGTCTGTTTTTGATTTTTTCGCTTTTTATGAAAAAGGATAGGACTTCATACACTAACTTTTTGTTCGTCTTTCATATCATATAGTAATTCATAAAAAGGATGTGAGCAAAATTATGGCTTATACGTACCAGGTGATGCCTCTTGATGAAACGTTGCATCACATAAATAATCCCGATCAAGAAAGCTTAACACCTACTCAAATTGCTTATGATTTTATAACGCCCAATCATTCTGCCCTAAAGGAACGAAAAAGTTTAGATAATGAATCACATACAAGGTATCATCTGATTGTCGATCATCAAGCAGTCATTGAACGTATCCCTCTTCATATAAAAACGTGGACTGCTGATTCGAATGCTGATCGTCAACACACTATTCGAATTAAACTGATGGACTCTGAGAAATCTGAAGAAACAAAGTTAAATGGAGCTACCTTAATTGCAGATCTTATGAAACGTTATGGCATCGATATTCATCATGTGTTTTCTACTCAAAATGATTCCTCTTGCTTCATCGATTTAATTCAAAAAGAGTATCAGCAACTCATTAACTCTAATCCAAACCATCTTGTTGACTTAACACAATTTCATACATTTTCAGTCGGTGAAAACGCGCTGTTATATGAATCAATTCCAGGATTTTTATCATCTAAAGCGACGGTTTCTTCAACAAAAGTAGAGGCTGGAACTTATATCATCGATGAGGTAATTCTTGAAGCCAGACACCCCATTAAACTTTTAAAAGATGGGGCTACAAAAGGCATTTGGGTCGATGCAGACAAGCTTTATAAACCAGCTTGTGGCTTTTTCCCATCTGATCCTGTTTATGTCACTTACCCAACAGTTGCTTATGAAACGGCCATGAGTTCAGACATTATTTCAACCCTTCCCTCTGGCTATTACATCGTCTCTAGGATTGCTAATGGTAGTAAACACCCCGTTTATCTTTTATCGGATGACTTAACCTCTGGCGTATGGGTAGGAACAGAGAATTTAATTTTAAAAGTCAAACCGCCACTTTATCAAGTAGGTGAAGAAGTCACACTTGTAAAGAAAACCCCTAGTTATAAGACATCAAACGCACTTAAACAAGGAAAGCTACTAAAAGCTGGGACTTACTATGTTTATCAATATAAAGAAGGTGAGCCTCATCCTCTTAATCTAACACAAACGCTAGGTCAGGAAGGATTATGGGTTAACACCACCACTCTTAACCATGAATAAGTATACACTCATCTAAAAAAGAGTCTTCAACGCTGTTGAAGACTCTTTTGTTAAACCAATTGATTAATCCATTTTTTTGAGTGAACACGAAACATCCCAATAAAAACTTTTGCGACTTCTTCAAGTTGAACAATGATGGCAACAATCAGAAGCGGAGCGTGGAAGAACTTCACAGCAATAAAGGCTCCTAAAACACCGACGGTCCAAAGAACACCTAACTCTAAAATCATCGCATATTTTGTATCTCCACCTGCACGAAACACCCCAACGATATTAATGATATTAATGAATCTAAACGTTAACCCGATGGCAAATACCACTAAAACCTGTGCCATCGTCAATAAGGTCGATGCTTCAAAATCTTTATATAACGTTAACATCATCGGAATACAGAAGACTAATAAAAGTCCTGATAAAACCCCAAGCACAATTCCAACCTTTAAGAATAAGATCGCATCTTTATACGTTTGCTCTTTCTCACCGGCTCCTAATTGTTTACCGAGCATAACGGTCGAGGCATTTCCAACTCCGATCGCTGCGATAAAGAAAATATTAAAAATAGAGGTCACAATATTCATAATCGAGATGGCTTCGACATTAATCATTCCATAAATAACCATGTATGCCGTTGTTCCAAGTCCCCAGAAACATTCATTCACCACAACCGGAAGACTGGTCACAGCTAATTTACGAATGAGTTCACGATCAAAGGATAGTAACACCGATAATTTAGGATTCATCGTATCTGTTTTTAAATAAGCAAATCCAATGATTAAAACAAACTCAACAATTCGAGAAATTAACGTCGCAATGGCCGCACCGATAACACCAAGTGCTGGAAAGTTAAATAAACCAAAAATTAAAATCAAGTTAAGAACCGTATTTAAAGTTAAAGCAATCACTGAGGCAATCATCGAGAATTTTGGCTTTTCTACCGCACGTAATCCCATGCTAAACCCAAAGGATAAAATCATAAACGGATAACTTAAGCACGCCATTCGTAAATATTTCGCCCCTAACGCTTGAACCGCCGTATTGTCAGTAAAGATACTAATAATTTGCTCAGGAATAATCAGTGCTAAGCCCGTAAACACGACAGCGAGTATGGTCCCTAAAACAAGCGTGAAGCCAAGTAATCGATGAATGTTACGAATGTCTCGCTTTCCCCAAAATTGAGCAAAGTACACCATTCCTCCACTGTAAATCCCAAACATAACCATATTTAATAAAAAGTAGTATTGGTTTGAAACCCCGACAGCAGCGACAGCATCGACCCCTACTTTTCCAACCATTAACGTATCCACCATATTTAAACTTGAGGTTACGAGTTGTTGCAAAGCAATCGGGAGTGCAATCACCCATAAATCTTTGTAAAAAGCAGCATTTTGTTTAAAATGTTGCCTAATCGTCATACTCTCACATCCTTTTCGTTCATGAAAAAGAGGAAGAATAAATTTCCTCCTCTTTCCTATTTCTTTTTAATCTAGCAGATTTATTTTTTATTGTCAACTCTTGAGTCATCTTCAATGATGAAGTCAATGGCTTCTCCAAGAACGTGATGTCGTCGGCTTAACTGTTTTAAAGTCACCTTTTTAATCTCTTTTCGTTCAGTTGAAATGAAAAGCTGTGTTTCACTCATAAAAATGGTCTCCATCTTTTTATCATCTAGATAAAGTTGCGAATCAATATTAAAGCCAGTTCCATGAATTAAAAGTCCCGCTTCTACCCACTCACAACGCTTGATGCTTTGCTCGTGCAACCCAAACTTAAGTACAGTCGGTTGCAAAGATGGCTGGTGATTATATAAGTATCCCTTCCCTTCAATGAGATCATATTGGCATAAACGTAAGATGTCTTGATAGTTTGGATGAGTCACATACGTTTCATGAATTCGTTGCATTAAAGAAAGTGGGATTGACATTAAATTCATGAGTTCAGCTCCTAATTGATAACACTCAAGCTGCCTCGGAACATGAACGTTAAGTTTAGAATGAAAGGACGTCATAAAATAATCGACTTTAAAGGGATCATCACCGTAATGCTTGCTTGAACTTAAAATCGGTAAGTTTGGAAGATGATCGGAAAACATGATAAGGATGGTTTCTTTTTTCGTTTCCTCTAAATACTTCATTAACCGGTTAATCTCTTGATCAAGAAGGTGAAGTCGCTTCACGTAATTGGTTAACGTCTGTTGCATCGTCTCGTCATCAATGCCACTGATTTTAATGCAATCCGATTCCTCTTCAACTAATTCATCGTACGGTTGATGCGTTCCTGCCGTAATGCCATAAATAAATGCTCGGTCATCTGTCTCCAGCGTTTTAATGACATAATTGATCAAATCGGCATCCTTCATTTGCGCCAAATCATGTGCTTGATTAATGCCACTCATATATTCAATCGGAATGTATCGTGAAAACCCTAAGTTTGAATAAGCAAGCTCCCGATGATAAAAATTCCCTTCATAATTATGAATCAGTGTGGCTTCATACCCAAAAGGTTGAAGTTGTGTCGCAAGTGACTCAAGCGGGGTATGCTTTAAAAAGGAGTTATGAGGAATTTCGCCGGGTTTAAGCAGTTTAGCATTCATAGCCGTTAACACGGAAAACTCGGTTTTAGCTGTTCCTCCCCCAAATGTGGGGACATTTAGTTGCCCACTGTTTCCTGTCTTCATCAATGATCGAAACGTAGGAATCGGATCTTCACTAAATGTCACGCCGTTTAGTTTCAATGGATCAAAAAATGATTCCAGTTGAAGAATAATAAGTTGCGGAAAAACGGTTGGTGGTAATAAAGACATCGGTAATAAGTGATGAGAAATTTCTTTCATTACTTTTTCATGATACTCATCTGGTTTACGGTTAATATACGGATAAATGGAATCGGCCATCGCATACGCAAACCCAATTTCTTCACTTTCTTTTGGCTTTTGTTCGATGATCTGACCCTTTTCAATGCGATTAAAAATGAAGCCAGCAACCGTGACATAAACTAAGGCTAATAGATAATCTAGGGCGTCCACGGCATACTCTAATTGATAGCAATAATAAATGATGTATCCGATTCCCACCATTAAAAGCAGAAGGCCTATGATGAGCGAAGGTTTAAAATAATGAGACGATAAACTTAATCCTTCTTTAATTAAAAAGATGTCAGAAAACATGAGTGGATACCCTCGAAGATGAGTGACGATGGCATTAATAATGGATAAGGCTAACCAAAAAAATAAAACCGTCATGATTAAAAAGATTTTTCGCGACACAAAAAAAGAAAAGGCAAAGGTGGCGGAAACAATTAAAAAGTTAATCCCAAAATAAAGGGGCCGTTGTTTAGCAAAATGAAACGCTTTTTTAATGGATTGAAATTTAATCATTTCTAAAATTAATGTTAAGATCAATGATAAGGTTAACCATCCGATCCAATTTATCATGTCATCACCTCCTCGATCGCTTCTTAATCATAAACAGTATCACAACTTCTTCTTTCATTCAAGACACTCAAAAGCGCTCCTATCAAAACGTTAAATGAAGTGTTACTTTTATTTACATTATACCTTAATGATCTTTATTCATTTGTCACAATAAGCAACAAAACGCAAGTCCTTTTATTTTTATGCATCATTGATAAAGGATGTTAAAAAAAGATTCATATCGAATCATGTCTTTTCATAAAATGTAAAGAAACAAATACGTTGAGAAGGTGATGAAATGAATTTATTTGTAAAAGTGAGGAAAGATGTCAGAATCTTTGTTGAAGACACGAATTCAAGTTCTGAGAAGGTGATCTTGTTTATTCATGGATGGCCTTTAAATCATCAGATGTGGGAATATGAAGTGGAATATCTCATGGAATTTGGTTATCGTTGTATAACGGTTGATTTACGTGGATACGGCCGCTCTGATCGTCCATTTGATGGATATGATTATGACACAATGGCTTCTGATATTAAAGCGGTTATTGAAGCGTTGAACTTAAAAGATATTACACTGGTCGGTCATTCGATGGGGGCTGCCATTGCCATTCGCTACATGGCTAAATATCAAGGGTATGGAGTCTCAAAACTTTGCTTATTATCAAGTGCAGCGCCATCGTTTGTCCAAACAGATGATTGGCTTTACGGTTTTTCGCGAGATCAAGTAGGTGATTGGATTGAGATGATTTACAACGATCGCCCGAGCGCCATTGTCATCATCCGAAATCTGATGTTTTATCGCTATGCCGATCCTTCGACTGACAACTGGTTCGATACAATGTGTTTAGAAGCCTCTGGATGGGCAACTGCTAAATCATTATTGGCACTCGATGAAGAACGACTGTTTGATGATTTGGATCAAATTCAAGTGCCAACACTCATTATGCACGGCGTTCATGATGTGATTTGTCCGTATTATTTTGCGACTTACTTAAACGAACACATTAAAGATTCTAAGTTACTCAAATTACATCAAAGTGGTCATGCGGCATTTTTTGAAGAAAAAGAAAAAATTTGTGACGCAATTAATAAATTTATTAGAGATCGTTTAGTTGTGCCTAAAGAGAATGAAGAACCGATTTAAACACCGCCTACACTGAATAAATTTAACTCATAAAAAAGATTAATCGAATGGAGATATCTCCATTATGATTAATCTTTTTTAGTTCTATTTGATAAAATGATAAATGGCTTGTGCCACTCCACCGTGTTGATTATCAGCTGTGATATAATCGGCTTGTTCTTTCACCTCAGGCGTCGCATTTCCCATGGCCACACTCACTCCAGCAACTTCTAGCATCGATAAGTCATTTTCACTATCCCCAATACACATCACATTATCATAAGAAATATTTAAATAATCGGCCAAGTGTTGCACCGCTTCTCCTTTAGAACTTCCCTTTTTCATGATTTCAAAATTATCATTCCATGAAGAGACGACTTCTAAATGAGGATGGGTTTTCTTTAGCTTTTCTTTTAACTCAACAAGAAGTGAGTGATCCTCACCAATACAAACTCCTTTTAAAATGTCCTGCTCATACTGACTCAGTTCCTCTAATGATGAGATGACCTTTAAACTAATCTTTTCGCTTTCAGGTAACGTTTGATTTAAAACTTTATAAATATTTGTTTCAGGTAATTCCACTGTTGAGATAATGCCAAAATTAGTCGTTAAATACGAGAGAACGCCTGCTTGCTCAGTGAGTGTCATGAAATCATGAACATCTTGAAGATCCAGTGGATTGTGATAAATGACCTCATCTTGTACGCCTCCAATAAAGGCTCCGTTTGAAGCGATGATTGGCGTTTGTAAGCCAATTCTTTTAGCATATAATCGAGCACAATTATAGACACGTCCCGTCGTAATTGCCACATGCACGCCTTGATTAAGTGCATACTCAATCGCTTCTTGATCCACTAAAGCAATATCGTGCTGATTCATGAGTAATGTTCCATCCATATCAATACAAATCAATTGAATCGCCATCGTTAACCTTCTTTCATTATTTAAAATTAATGTATCCTACTTCATTAACATACGACGATTCAGTCATTTAATACCATAATTTCATGTTAACGTTTATTTTTTTGATGAAAGTGATAATAAATCACTAGAAAAAGAAACGTTGGTAAATTGCATAATAACAGTGTATAAATCACTTGAATGATGAATTGAAATAGAGTTTCCCCCTCAACCAACATCAGGTTTAATACCGTAAAGATAGATAGGATAAATGTAAGGCTTGGTAAAATAAGTCCATAAAATCGAGAGGTCTTTCTAGATAAATAAATTTGCAATAAAATAAGACCAATGCTTAAAAGTAAAAAAATCACGATATTTTTCATTTCATTCTCTCCTTTTTATCCGTGACTGATCAAAAGAAAGCTATTAATGAGAATTAAGGCGACGGTACATGCTAAAATCAATTGAAATCTTGTTTTCTTCGTTACATCTTGTTTGTATTCTTCACGATAAGAAAATAAGGCGAACAATGAACAGAGCATGGTCATTAGAATTAATGGTTTATTCATGACTCATCTCCCCTCCTTCAAAGCTTGTCATCTTTCATTATACCAAAACATATTCCATTTATAACCATAAAGTGGAAGAACTCATAAAAAATACCCTAGCGAGCCACTCTCGGTAGGGTGTTTTTAAAGTCTAGTTATGATAAAGCCTTTTGCAATGTTAAAAACTTATCTAGCATAGATGAAAGGTATTTAATTGAGCAACTATCCGATGTCTTCTAAGACATATTCTCCACATTTCGCGTACATCATTTTTAATGATTTCTTTAATAAATTTGCCGACTTCACTTTAAACGCAATATAGTCAAGCATTTCAATCTCATAACGTCCGGCGTTTAATTCTTCATGAATCTCTGTAATTGTCGTACATTCTCGCTCAAATACGTTATAAATACATCCATATTGCAAGCATTGGTGCGTATCACTTCCAGCAACGACCGGCTTATTGAAACGAGCTGCTAATTTCTTGATTTTTTCTTCCATTTCTAAATCTTTGCTGCAGTCTTTTCCATTTAGATCAAAGAAATCAAACTGTGATAACACGTCATCACTTAATGTCTTGATATTACTTCCTTCTCGAACTGCATGAGCAGCTCCTACTAAGACAGGATATTTTTTACAAAGTGTCATTAAGTCACTGGCTTTAATAAATGAATCTCCTCGCATATAACTTTCATAATCTAACTGCTTAGGGCCACTCATATAATCTTCTAACTGTTCATGAATAGCTAAAATATCATTAACATTTCCAATCACTAATACATGACCTGATTCTTCGATATCAACTTCCATGCCAATAAAAACTTTCAATCCTTCGACGTCATAGCAATCTCCAAGACATGGATAATGATTGACAATAAACTGTAGTAAATCACGATATCCTCGACTATTAAAATGTTCAGTTAAACAAATCGCATCTAATCCAAACTCACGTGCCTCTTTAAATAAATTGATGGTATATGAAGTTGAAAAAGGTAATCCCTTTGCTAATTTCCCATGTGTATGAAAATCAATTTTCATGTTTTTATCCTCCTATAATGTCATCGCAAATACAACGGCGACATATAAAATCGACGCTGATGCAAAGTAATAATCACGACTTGTAAATTGCAGGTGTGATAACTTCATTTGACGTACCGCCTTGTTACTCATTGCATATTTATAACCTTTCATCTCAAGTGCCTCAACGGTTGTTCTTGAACGCTTAGCCATATTTAGCATTAAAGGATAAAAGGATAAAATGGCAACCTTAATTTGATAAGCTAAAAAACGAAACTTTCCAATAATCCCTTTTGAATCTGGTGTTGTCCCACGTAAACGAAATGATAACATAATATTTTGAAATTCTTCCATAATTAACGGTAAAATTCGGTATCCAAAAGAAATACTAAATGAAAATTGATCGGGGCACCCAAAGGCTAATAGCCCATTCGCTAATTTATCAGGATCCATTCCTGAAAAGACAGTAATTGAGGCTAAAGAGACGACGGCGACTTTTAAACTTAAAACTAATAAAGCTAAAATAGTTTCCAAATTTCCCCCAAAGAAAATAGAAATAATAAACAAATAACCCGTTTGAGATAAAATCCCTAAACAAAAGACAAACATTAATAATGGAACTGTTTTGGCCAGCTTCGTTGTGATGATAACAAAGGCAAATAACGCTAGTAAAACCTTGGCATCATCAACAAACCAAGGCACGACCCCAAAAAATAAATACCATAATAATAAAGTTCGAGGATCTAAACTCGCAATAAATGTATCATCATTTCCATACGCATTTTTTAAGACTTGATTACGAATATAATCAATCGAAAACTTGTCTAATATATTCTCAGTTGCTTTCATTTTACCCCTCCAAAGCCTCTACAAATTGTTCAATATGATAACAATTCATTCGATCATCGACTAACTTAGCTAATGAATAAATATCAGGTGGTCTAATTCCGGCTTGTCTACAAATTCGTTGATTACCAAAAATCTCATCTCGGCTACCATCTGCAATAATATAGCCATTATTTAACACAATAATTCGATCAGCCCACTCAGCCACCAGTTGCATATCATGCGTCGCAATAATCGCGGTTTGCATGACATCTTTTGTGGCATTTAAAATTTTCATAATCTCTTGTCGTGTGGCGATATCTAAATTAGCAGTCGGCTCATCAAGTAAAATGACCTCTGGTCCTAAAGCAACCCCAATGGCTAAAGAGGCACGACGCATCTGGCCTCCACTTAACAAGCGCCCATCACGGTCACGCAAGTTTTCTAATCGAAACATTTTTAAAAGTTCTTGAGTTCGTTGTTCATAATCTTCATAAGCTCTTAGTTTCATAGAAAAAGCAATATCATCAAAAATATTATCTTTAATAAACATCTGCTCTGGATTTTGATAAACTAATGAAACATACGAAGATAACTGTTCCGCACTAAAGGCTCTTGTATCGTGATCACAAACAGTAACAGAACCTTCTTTTGGTTTCATTAATCCAGTCATTAATTTTAAAATCGTTGATTTACCTGCCCCATTGTTTCCAATCAATGCAATTTTATCACCTTTATAAACATTCAAATTAAACTGATTTAACGCAACCTTATTGTCACCTTTAACCGCTCGATATTCGTGGCGAACATCTGAAAACTCGATGACACATTCATCACTTGGACGAACATATTTTTTGATTGAACTTCTTTGTAGACGTTTCGATTGAAATAAGTGTGCAGCCTCTTCTATTTTGATGGGATAAAGGCCATTAACTTCAATTTTTTGACACTCATGCGCCTGTTTAGAGGCTAATGTAACTTGTGGCGGAAAGACATGAATGCCTTGCAATTCTTCAATTCGATTTAAAGCCTCTTTTGTTGGTAATTTCCAAGCAATACGCCCATCCTTCATCATCATCACTTCGTGACAATAATCAGCAATAAATTCCGTGTGATGCTCAATGACGATGATCGTCATCTTCTGTTCTTCATTTAATCTTTTTAATAACTCATAAATCATCGTGGCATGTTGAGGATCTAATTGAGCAATCGGTTCATCTAAAATAACAATCCCAGGCGAAAGTGCGATCGCTCCCGCTAACGCTAATAAATGTTTTTGTCCTCCACTTAATTGCCAAATATAGGCTTCTTCCTTATGATAAAGTCCTGTTAATTGAAGCGCTTCACGACCGCGATCAATGTAATCTTTCATGGCATAATTCAAACAAGCAAACGAAGCTTCATCTAAGACTGTTGGACGAACAATTTGATTTTCAAAATCTTGATAAACGTAGCCAATTTCTTGAGCTAATTCTCCAATACTATAATCTTGCGTATTTTTTTCATTAATCCAGACATGACCCGAAAAATCCCCAGAAAAATAGTGCGGAATCAATCCATTCAACGTCTTACAAAGTGTTGATTTCCCACACCCATTATTCCCAACAATCGCAACGAAGTCCCCTTGTTTAATCTCAAGATCAACCTCATTTAATTGAGGTTGATCGGCACCAGGGTAAGTAAAACACAAATTCTCAATTTTTATCATACACTCACCTTTTCTTGTTTTTTCATGACTTTAAAAAAGACACCTAATGCGACAATAAGTGCTAACGCCATCGCCATAATTAATGCCGGTGTACTTTCTGCCCATTCTGCTTCCCAATCAATAAAATTAATTCCTAAGTCAGCCATGAACTCAAAACCAACAGCAGCCACGAAACATCCAACAATCGTTAACATCATTTTGGCATTAAACAATTCTGTTAATGAAACGGTATATTCTTTGCTACGTGGTTGAATCCCTAATAATGGCTCGATTTTTCCATAAAGACGTGGCACTAAATACATCGTTGGAATCATACAGAATAAAATCCCTGAGAATAAGATATCATTTAAACAAGCAAACCCTTCCGTAAAGTAAACACTCTCAGGTAATCCAGCGACCGCTTCAAACTCTTCAATGGCAAATTGAACTTTTAAAATATCAACGCCACATGCTAATAATTGATGAATCGCAACCCCTATAATTGAAGCCACTGCAATTTGACGACGATTTTTCGGATCTTTCACCATTAATCCTGCCACATACATCCCAAGTGAGAATAAGATAAACTTTTCAACTTCTCCAAACCCACCAAATTGCCCTAACATAATTTCACTAAAAATGATTTCTCCTGTTGCCGCTCCAATAGCGGCTGAAAAAGGATCAAATAATATACAAAGGGTTAAAGGAATAAATGCAAAATACTCCACCGAAAGTTCAACAAATCCAATTTGAAACTTAGGAATTAACTCCGTAAATAACATCGATAGTCCATACAATGACATTGATAAAACAAAAACCATCAATTTTTGCGATTGATTCAACTCATACTTTTTCTTTAAACTCATCTCAATATCCTCCTTAATCGTTTATAGCTCTACTTTATCACTATCATCACCATTTTTTGTTAACAAACTGTTAAAAAATGGTTAATTATTGATTTAAATATGAAGAAGGAGATTTTGAATTACCACATAAAGTCATAAAATCCATGTTAGCAATGAAATCCAATTTTCCTTAAACGTAAAACATGAAATAAAAAAATCATCACAACTTAAAATGTACCCTAGAGAGTAGACAAAGAAAAAAGTCTACCCTCTAGGGTTTTTTGATAGAATAGAAAGTATATAGTTTTTGGAGGATTAAAAA
>artificially_reared_2__coassemble_934_pt1 | contig 12562 bp, 10 predicted proteins | sample artificially_reared_2__metabat2_low_PE_015 | metagenome-assembled genome bin artificially_reared_2 | reverse complement strand
TTAATTCAAACCGATATTTCAGATCAAATTGTCGATACGATGCGTGAATTATGTCGTGATTTAAATATTGATCCATATAATGAATCATTAAATCTTGGCGTATTACGTCATGTGATTGTTCGTGTCGGATTTAAAACAGATGAAATCATGGTGACGCTTGTTACTCGTACCAAAACTATACCACACGTTGAGACTGTTATTGAAACGTTAGTGAATAAATATCCACAAATCAAGAGCATTGCTCAAAATATTAACTCAAAAGTTACAAATGTTATTTTTGGTGATGAAACGAAAATCTTATACGGAGAGCCATATATTTATGATGAAATGAATGGTATCCGATTTGCGATTTCACCGCGCTCATTCTATCAAGTAAATCCTGTTCAAACGGAGACACTATATTCAAAAGCGGTAGAATTTGCAGGATTAACGGGAAATGAAGTCGTATTTGACGCTTATTGTGGAATTGGAACGATTACTTTATTCTTAGCTCAACATGCTAAAGAAGTTTATGGTGTTGAAATCATTCCTGAAGCGATTGAAGATGCAAAAATGAATGCTAAACTTAACAATTTTAATAATGCTCAATTCGCAGTAGGGAAATCGGAAGATATCATTCCAATGTGGATTAAAAACGGAATTATTCCAGACGTAATCGTTGTCGATCCACCTCGTAAAGGATGCGATAAAACACTTTTAGATACGATGCTAGAAGCTAAACCTAAACGTATCGTTTACGTTTCATGCGACTCATCAACATTAGCTCGTGACTTAAAAATCTTAATCGATGGTGGATATAACCTTGAAGTCGTTCAACCTGTCGATATGTTCCCACAAACTGCTCACGTTGAATGTGTAGCGAAGTTAGTAAGAAAATAGCAGAGCATCAAAAATCTTTAAGTTGATTTAATATATATCTTTATACTCCCACAAGCAGCAGTTTGTGGGAGTTTTTTTAGGTAAATTAAACCCACCTATTACGTAGGTGGGTTTTAAGTATTTTAGTATTGTAGTCATATAAAAGTGAATGATATAAGGTAAAATTGTTACGATTTTAAATCACCAATTAGAAATAAAGATAATTAAGATGGATTTTGGTTAGTTTTATTTTTCTATATTAAACTGTTTTCTATACTTTGTAGGAGTAGTGTAAAAAATCTCTTTAAATGCGCTTATGTAGGATCGAGTATCATTAAACCCATGATTAACAGCAATATCTATAAGCGGCATATCTGTATTAATTAGGTCATCTAAGGAGTGTTGTATCCGAACTTTATTAATATGTTTTCTAAATCCGTATCCGACATATTTTTTGAATTCTCGTGAGAGATGATGCTTTGATATATTCGAGAAGGAAGCGACATCATCTAAAGTGAGTGATTGATTATAATTTTCATCAATGTATTTTAAGATCTTTTGATATCGTTCATGATATTTTTGAGTAGATATAGAAGCATTTTTTACTTTATCTTCTTTAAAGTTGCTTAGGAGTAAATAAAGAATTCCGTATAAGGCTTCATTTATTTTTAGATAAATGAGTTCATCATGACTTTCTTCTTTATAGAGATAATATATTTTATTTAAAAGTTTTTTTAATTCAGTATAGGCTTCAGTTGTTTTATCTATCTCGAAGATGATATCATCAATCTTAGGATATGTTTCTTTTAGAAACTGATAAGACACAATCACAGAAAGAGAAGTCTTTGAATAATTAGGAACAGCAGTAATTTGATGTAATTCACCACTGTTAATAACTGAGATGCTGTCTTCCTCTAAAATAAAATTATGATCATTATTAGTAACTAATAATCTTGAATCGGCAGAGTAGCATATCTCAATATCCGAATGCCAATGTAATGCACATTCTGAACTTCCAGAACTATGAAGCAGTATAATAGCAGGAATATCTTTTGGGGGTATCAAGACTTCGTGAAATCCCTTATTCATAGAAATATTTCCTCCTTCAGTTAGATTAATTAGTTATATTTTACCTTTTACTTATATATAAAACAATACTTTTAAAAACCCTTACATGAAAGCAATTTCTTGTATTTTTTTAAGCAATAAGTTGAAACCATCCATTTCTGAAATATTGTATGATTATTATATAAAACTAATGAAGGAGAGAGTGAAAAATGGTGACTATGAATAGTGGATAGGAGAAAGACTTGGTTAGAGAAACTTTAATCTGTAATAATGACTTAGGTTAGTATAGTTTAAATAATTTGTACTAACTTTTTAAAACCGCAAGAATGAAAGCGCAATCAAAAACTAAATTGCAAATTTTAATGGAATTAATATGATAGACTATTTTGCTTATCAAAAGCTATTGAAAAGATAGTTAAGATATTTATTAAAATATTAAGAAGAACTTACATTGAGGGGGGATATGTAATGAATAATACTAAACCGATAGGAAAGTGGAGATTAAGAATAGGATTTGCCTCGGCGGACTTAGCATCTAACTTAGTGTGGCAAATGATATCTTTATATTTATTATTTTTCTATACAAATGTAATGGGGTTAGGAGCAGCTGCGGTTGCAACGATGTTTTTAATTACAAAAATAATTGATGGTGTGACAGACATTATTGTAGGATTCCTAATTGATAAAACAAAGACGAGAATGGGAAAATCACGACCTTGGATTTTAGGAGGGGCAATTCCGTTTGGAATTACGCTAATATTATGTTTTAGCGTACCCGATATTTCAGAAAGTGCAAAATTAATCTATTCTTATATAACTTATTCATTATTAAGTCTTGCATATACAATTGTAAATATACCATTAGGATCTCTGCTTCCAGCGTTGACAGAAGATCCTGTAGAAAGAACAAATCTAGTAACCACAAGAATGTTTTTTGCCACAATAGGGTCAACTATAGTAGCCGCATTTACTTTACCTATGGTGAATTTATTTGGACAAGGGAATGATGCTATCGGGTTTAAAATAGTAGCAATTATCTTTGCAGTAATTTCTGTAATACTATTCTTTTTTTCGGTGGCAAATACCAGAGAGATATCTACTTTAACTAATGAAGGTAAAGTTAGTATAGTGAAAAATTTAGCTGGAATGATGAAGTGTAAAATATTCTGGGTAAATAATATAGTAGCATTCTTTATGTTTGGAGGAGGTATCATAGGATCTGCATCATTAACTTATTATTTTCTATATGTAGTACAAAACCCAATGTTAGCTTCTATTTCAGCGACGCTACTTACTGTTGTTGGGTTGCTAGGAAATGTAATGCCACCATTTTTAATAAAATATATGTCTAAGAAAAATGGAATTATCTTAGGAAGTTTAGTTTCAGCTATCGGGATATTCATAATATTCCTTGGAGGAACATCAGTAGCTATTCAAGTTATAGGAATTATAATTTATGGAATTGGTAATGGGTTAAGATCAACATTAATATTTGCTATATCTCCAGATGCAATAGATTACTGTACAAGAAAAATTGGAAGTAATGTAGCTGGTGCATTTTCAGCAATGACGGGATTTTGTGTAAAAGTTGCAGCTGCAATAGCAAGTTCTTTAGTAGCAAGTCTTTTAGCGATAGGAAATTATGATGCTACATTGGAAGTTCAGCCACAAAGTGCAATTAATATGATTACAGTAGCATTTATTTTTATTCCAATTTTATGTTCTATTATTACAATTGTGGCGATGATGTTTTATAATGTAGAGGAAGATAAAATGGATAATTTTGAAAGTGTTTTGGACTTGTAGATGCTATTAGATTAAAGTTTATTGAATAAGAAATTAAATAAAGTGAGAGTGATTATTTATGAGAAAATATTCAGAAGAATATTTAGAAGTCTTAAAGCATGAGACAATTGAAATAGATAATGGTGGTTTGAAAATTGTATTAAAGCCATCTCCTGGAGAGAATAGAGAAGGGTATCTAGATCCTTGTGAAAAATTGATAATGGAAAATCATTGGGCAAGTAAAACGAAAGAAAATGAAAAAGCTAAAGATGAGTTAATAAGAAATGCTGAACAATCAACAGAATATAAAGAGCCTTCATTACAAGAAAAAGTTCAAATAACAAGAGAACAAATGGGCTTTGCTAATAATAATTTAAATACAGTCGAAATTTATACTAAATTTGAGGTAATAACTGATAGTGGAAATGAAGTTGGATTATGGCGTTATTATCCAAGGAGTATGGAGAAAGTTGAAAATATGCCTGCTTTAGTCTTTATTCATGGAGGAGGATGGATAGGTGGAACGACATATGTAGTTGAAAATTTTTGTAAGTTAATTGCAGAGAAAGCCAATTGCGTGGTATTTAATATTGATTATTCATTAGCACCTGAAAAACCATATCCAAATGGATTGAATGATAATTACTGTGTGATAAAACATATATATGAGAATGCTAGTAAGTATGGGATTGATAAAAATAAAATTGCCGTAGGGGGTGATAGTGCAGGAGGAAACTATACTGCTGCAGTTACACTAAAAGCTAGAGATGAGCGTATTCCTATGATAGCTTTACAGATTTTGATTTATCCTGTTGTAGCGGTTGGAGATGCAATGGTTCCTGAATATAAGTGGTTAGACGATATGATTAAGATTGCACCTGAGTTAGAAGATAAGATTAGACCATTAACAGGATTAGGAAGGCCAACTAAGGATCCAAATGATCTAATCTTAAAAAGTTATTTACCTGATTTGAATTTAATAAAGAACCCTTATGTTAGTCCCATGTTAGCAAAATCACATGCTAATCTACCAAAAACTATTCTTGTTTCAGCAGAATTCGATGGACTTCGAATTCAAACAGAATTTTACGCAAAGCAACTTAAAGATGCTGGGGTTGATGTTACTTGTTATAGATATAAGGGTATGACGCACGCATTTATTGATAAACTAGGATTTGTACCGCAAGCGGAAGACTTAGCAGGCATTATTGCGGAATCTATTTCAGAAATGAATTCATAACTTGATAGATATTAAATGAATATTACGTATAAATAGTCTTCAGTAATTAAATTATTAATTAATAGAGTATCTCTATAGTAAATCAAAGAAAAAAAGTGAAAAGACCTGTGTGGTACAATCACTTGAGATTTACTTTAGAGATACTTTTTTATATAAGATAGATCATAATATTAAGTGCGATATATATAATTTATTTACTTTTATCGTTTATTTTAAAGGAGTAGAATATGATTAAAGTGGGATTTATTTAGTTTAATAAAAAACGAGTAGATGATAGGGTGGAAAAATGAATCATTATAAAGTGATTGTTATAGATGTGAAGGGAACATTAATAAACGTCAAAATATTATCTTTTAATATCTAGATTAAAGAAAGTGATTACTATAAACATCTGATTTTTTATTTAGCTATACTGAATACGTTTTTATATCGTTTATTAACAAAATTTGTAATCATTTAGAACATTGAATCGTATGATTAGTGTAAGAGTTATTTAATTTAGTCTAGTTAAGGAGGGAAATGATGGATTTTGGATTTATTAGAGAATATACTCCGATGTATGTAGAGGCAGCTAAGTTAACGATGAGTATCGCCTTTCAAGGAATTTTGCTTTCTACATTGTTTGGATTCATTTGCTGTCTTATTCGATATTTTCGGGTTCCTATTTTACAGCAGATCGTGAGCGTTTACATAGAACTTTCAAGAAATACACCTCTTTTGATTCAATTATTTTTCTTATATTTTGGATTACCGAAGTTAGGAATCTTTTTAAGTTCTGAAGCCTGCGGGATATTAGGATTAACGTTTTTAGGTGGAAGTTATATGGCTGAAGCTTTTCGTAGCGGTCTTGAAGCTATTTCGCTCATCCAAACAGAATCAGGATTAAGCTTAGGACTAAGTCGATGGCAAGTCTTACGATATATTATTATTCCACAAGCTGCTGTTATTGCTTTACCTGCTTTTAGTGCTAATGTCATTTTTTTAATTAAAGAAACATCGGTTTTTAGTGTTGTAGCACTCGGAGATTTAATGTATGTGGCTAAAGGGTTGATTGGTTTATATTATAAAACCGACGAAGCTTTATTCATGTTAGTTATTTCTTATTTACTCATACTGCTACCTATTTCTTTGATTTTAGGTTTGATCGAAAGGAAGGTGCGTTATGCAGGACTTGGGAATTAGCGTTTTATTTGAAGGAAGAAATTTTATTCGTTTATTAGAAGGATTAGGTGTGACGTTAGAAATTTCATTACTTTCTGTTTTAGTTTCAATGATTTTAGGAACTGGGATGGGCGTTATGATGAGTATGAATTCTAAAGTCATTAGATTCATTTGTCGAATTTACTTAAATATCGTGCGAATTATTCCACAACTTGTGTTACTTTTTTTAGCTTATTTCGGTTTAAGTAAATCATTTGGTGTGAACTTATCTGGTGAATTAGCAGCTGTTTTAGTTTTTTCTTTCTGGGGAATTGCTGAAATGGGGGATCTCGTCCGAGGGGCATTAAACTCGATTCCTAAGCATCAATACGAAACAGGACTTGCTGTTGGATTAAGTCGGCGACAGCTTTATCAGTATATTATCATTCCACAGACGATTAGACGTTTATTGCCACAGACCATTAATTTAATCACTCGTATTATTAAAACGACATCATTGATTGTTTTAATTGGAGTAGTAGAGGTGGTGAAAGTGGGACAACAAATTATTGAAGTCTCTCGATTAACAGTCCCAAGTGCGGCGTTGTGGATTTATGGTGTTATTTTTATTCTTTATTTTATCATCTGTTATCCAATTTCGTTGTTAGCGATGAAATTAGAGAAATGGTGGGAGGTGTAGAAAAAATGTTGAGTGAAACTATCTTAAAATTAGATCATGTGACTAAACGATATGATCAAAATATCATTTTTTCAGATTTATCATTAGAAGTGAAAAAAGGAGAAGTTGTTGTTATTTTAGGACCATCTGGTTGTGGAAAAAGCACTTTGCTTCGATGTATTAATGGACTTGAACAAATTCAAGAAGGAGATATTTTACTAGAAGATGAACGAATTAGTTATGAGAGTCATAATATGTCTTTAATTAGACAAAAAATTGGAATGGTCTTTCAAAGTTATGAACTATTCCCTCATATGGATGTCCTACATAATATTCTTCTTGGACCAACAAAGGCTCAAGGACGCAATAAAGAAGAAGTGATGAAAGAAGCAGAGCAGTTGTTAGCTCGTGTTGGATTGTTAGATAAGAAAAAGGCTTATCCACGCCAGTTATCAGGTGGACAAAAGCAGCGAGTTGCGATTGTTCGTGCGCTTTGTATGAAACCAGAAATTTTATTGTTTGACGAAATAACAGCAGCTCTTGACCCAGAAATGGTTCGGGAAGTTTTAGATGTTGTTCTTTCACTGGCTAAAGAGGGAAGTACCATGGTTATTGTGACTCATGAAATGGAATTTGCTCGTGCGATTGCCGATCGAATTATCTTTTTAGATGAAGGAAAAATTGTGGAGGAAAGTGATCCAGAAACTTTTTTTACAAATCCAAAAACAAAAAGGGCTCAGCAGTTTTTAAATTTATTTAAGTTTGAATAGAAGGGATAAATAAAAATGAAAAAAGGGTTAGTATGTTTAATGAGTTTGTTAGTGACGTTAGTGTTTGTGGCTTGTCAAACGTCTTCAGTTAGTGATAGTCAATCTCAAGCAAGAACAGTCGAAGAGATTAAAGAAAGTGGTAAGATTATGATTGGAGTATTTAGTGATAAAAAACCATTTGGATATGTCGATTCCAATGGAGATTATCAAGGATATGATGTCTATTTTGGAAATCGCATCGCTAAAGATTTAGGAGTAGAGGTAGAGTATGTTCCGGTAGAGGCAGCGAGTCGTGTGGAATACTTAGTTTCTAATAAAGTGGATATTATTTTAGCAAACTTTACTGTTACTGAAGAAAGAAAGGAAAAAGTAGATTTTACACTTCCTTATATGAAAGTCGCTTTAGGTGTAGTTTCTCCTGAAAGTCAACTAATAACAGATGTTGAACAGTTAAATGGAAAAACACTCATTGTCAGTAAAGGAACAACTGCTGAAACATATTTTACAGAAAATTACCCAGACGTTAACTTATTGAAATTTGATCAATATAGTGAAGCTTATAACGCTTTATTAGATGGTCGTGGTGATGCTCTTTCAACAGATAATACAGAAGTGTTAGCATGGGCACTTGAGAACGAAGGTTTTAAAGTTGGAATTGAATCGTTAGGCAATGTCGATACAATTGCTGCAGCAGTTCAAAAGGGAAACCAGGATTTATTAGATTGGATCAATCATGAAATTGTTGAGTTAGGTAAAGAAGATTTCTTCCATGCTGCTTATGAAGAAACATTAGCTCCTGTTTATGGAGAAGCAGCAACGCCTGATAATATTGTTATTGAAAGTGGTATTTTAGAATAAAATGATGATCATAAAAATCCCTTGCATCATAAAGGGATTTTTATTTTTTACTTTTAGAAAAAGAATAAAATCATTTTAAAATACGATAAATTTTAAAACCTAAAATATGGTATAATTTAGGTGATAGTCATGATATGGGATGGTTAGAATGAAAGAGATTAGTAGTTTAAATTTAGAGTTAATCAGAGTATATAATAAGATTTTGAATAAAGAGTTATCATGTGATGAAGTTGTTTCACTCATTAAGGGAATGAAGTATCAGGGGAAATTTTCATTTGAAGAATTAGAACAATTTATTACTTTTATTCAAAGTAAAGAATTATATCAAATCGGTGGGCGACTTTTGAACTTTTGTGGATTTGATGCGATAGAAGCATTGAGTCGAGAAAAAAGCTTAGAGTATTTTGAAAAAGGTTTAAAATTATTAGAACAAGTTCAAGATCATCTTGGGATTATCTCTAATTATAGTGGGATGATGTGCACGTATTTTGGACTAGGGATGTATGATGAAAGTTTGAACTTTGGAATGAAGGCATTACGCTTAGCTGAGAAAAGTAAAAATCCATATTTAACGATTCAAGTCTTAGCGAATATTGCAGTTAATTATTTAGAACTTGGCTATGACCTAAATGCAAAACAAGCGTTAGAGGCTATTCGAAAGTTAGATCGTCCAAGTGATGAGTCACATCAAGTGGTGCTAGATATACTAGAAGCTCGATTATATTTAGCCGATAATCATCTAGATGGGGCTATGACATTTATCCAAAAAGCGTTAGATCATTCTTTAAATTTAGAATATCGTTTATTAATTTGTGAATGTTATCGTATTAGAGGAATTATTAACTATCGACTAGAAGATTATGAACAATCGTATATAGATTTTGGTAACTCCATTCACATTGCTAAAAGCAGCGAGCTATTAGAACAATTAGTTCTGACTTATTATGAATGGGGAAAAGTAGAATATGAACTTAACCGTTATCAATTAGCAGAAGAATATTTACTAAAAGCACATCAGTACAGTCAGCAGTTACAGGCACCCCTTCTATACAGTAAGATTTGCAAATCATTAGTTGAACTTTATAAACAGTTAGAGAATTATAAAAAAGCTTTAGATTACTACGAGATTAATTCTAAGTTTGAACATCAAATGGAGTTAAAACGTTCAGAAGTTTGGAGTAAACGATTAGCCAAAGAAAAGATCATTAGTGAAGCTAAACTATTAAAATCATTATATGATGAATTACAGATGATTTCAGAAATTGGTCGTTCTTTCACGCAAAAACTGGATTCTAAAAAAATTATTATGCGTGTACAAAAAGAACTTTCAAAATTGATGGATACAACTTTTTTAGTAGTGACACAATTTGATGAATCTAATTACCATTGCTGCCATGAGTACGTTGTTTCTATTGTGACAAATGGATTACTAGAGTCAAAGGTCGTGACCAGTAAAGAAGAAAAAAGCTTAGGTGCTTATTGTTTAACCCATCAAAAAGACTTGATTATTTATGATTTCGATAAAGAGTATGAAGCTTATGATTTAAGAAGAAATTTGAGTTTAGATCATAAAGGGGTACGTTCTTTATTATGTTGTCCGCTACTGATTCAAGATAAAGTAACGGGCTACATCAGTGTCCAATCTTATGAAGTGAATCAGTATACCCAACAAGATTTAAGTAAGTTAAGTCTGCTAGCTTCTTATATCGCCATTGCGTTAGAAAATGCTCGATTATATAAACAAACAAATTACTTAGCTCGTTATGATGGTTTGACTCATATTTACAATCGAATGGAAGTATTGAAAAAGGGGCAACAGCTATTTGATCAAAATGATCACACAAAGAAACTAAGTGTCATTATGTTTGATGTGGATTACTTTAAAAAAGTTAACGATACATTTGGTCATCAAGCAGGAGATGAGGTCATTGAAAAAGTCGGTTGTTTATTAAATAAGTATAAAAATAAACAGATGATAGCAGGACGTTATGGGGGAGAAGAGTTTATTGTCTTTTTAGTTAACCAATCCGAGGAGTCAGTTCTGAAATTAGTCGAAGTGCTTAGTGATGAATTACAAAACATTCAATTTAGTTTCTCAGATACATCATCCGTTCCATATCAGATAACAGCAAGTTTTGGAGTTTATCATTATCATTTAGAAGAAGATAAATTAGAACAAGGAATTGCTTTGGCGGATGAAGCTTTGTATCACTCTAAAATAAACGGTCGAAATCAGGTAACGATTTATCAAGTCAGCAGTGACTGATCAATTTAAGATGATTAAGCGTTATATATAAGTCCAGATAAGTTTTTCATATCGGAAAACTTTTAAGCCCTACTAACGGTAGATACATTTTCTTAGAAAATGGTAGGTGACCTGTGCCCTACTAAAGGAGGAGACATGCTGCGCATGGCAGGTGACCCCTGGACGATAGTCTGCCTCAGTATTAAAGTAATTGTTCAACTAAGACTGACATACAATGATGAAATACATTTCTGTTTCTATATAGATAAGATTAAATGAATAGGTGCGTATTAAAGCGTAACTATTTCACAGCAAAAGCTCATGTTACTTAAAAGTTAGATGGATTATAAGAGTTTTATTTGGATTGACAAAGATTAGAAAAGATGATAATTTAAGTTATATAGTATTGAAAACTAAGTTAATTGGAGTGATTAACTTTATTATATGGAGGGGTAGTATGATTAAGGTTGTATCCGATTCATCAACGTTATATTCAGTCAATGAGGCAAAACAAAATCATTTAGATGTTCGTCCATTATTTATTACAGTTAATAATAAAAGTTATAAAGAACTAGAAGAGATTACAACAGAACAATTAGTTCATTTGATTGAAGAAGGAGCTGTTCCAACAACGTCGCAACCAGCGATTGGGGATGTTGTGGAAATGTATGAACAATATCCAAATGATGAAATCATCAATATTACGTTAGCCGATGGATTATCTGGAGCCTATCAATCCGCTTGTATGGCAAAATCAATGGTCGATCACGAAGAAAATATTACGGTGATTAACTCAAGAACACTTTGTGGACCTCAACGTTATCTGGTAGACGTTGCCGTGAAGTTAGCACAGGCAGGAAAAACAAAAGATGAAATTGTCAATGAAATTGAAGCATTAATTGAGACATCGACTTCATTTTTAATTCCTAAAGATTTTGACTATTTAGTTCGTGGAGGACGTTTATCGCCATTAGCCGGAAAAATTGGAGGATTAGTAAAAATCGTTCCTATTTTAACGTTAGCAGAAGACGGAACACGTTTAGATAAGTTCGCGACTAAGCGTACGTTTAAAAAAGCGATTCAGACTATTTGCGAAGCATTAATAGAAAAAGGTGTAAATGAAGACTACAAAATTTATATTACACATGCTTTTGATGAACAGTTGGCAACTGATGCGAAAGAGATTATAATTAAAAAGATAGAGAATGCTGATACGGAATTGATGTTACTGACACCTGCTTTTACGACACAAGGTGGACCAGGATGTATCTCAATTCAAGTCATTAAAAAGCATGACCTATTAAAATAATTGAAAGTTAGGAATATTTATGGATTATAAAGAGATTTTAGAATTTCATTGTCCACGCTTTGATGAACTACCGACTATTCCTTTATATAAAGATCAAGTCATTGCTTATGTGGAAGAGGTACTTAAACCTCTTAATTTAAATTCAGAAGAAAAGCTACTAACTCCAACGATGTTAAATAATTATGTTAAACAAAAAGTGGTTTCTCCACCCGTGGGACGTCGCTATACAGAAAAGCACTTAGCGTACTTGATTGTCGTTTGTCTATTTAAACAAGTCTATAGTTTAACTGAAGTTTGTGAAATGATTAAAATTCAAGTGGATTTATATTCAACAAAAGAAGCGTATGATTTTTTCTGTGTTGAATTAGAGAAGGCACTTGAATATGTATTTAGTGATCGTCAATCCTTACAACCGAATTCTGCGAAAAACATTACATTTGAAACTGAATTTTTACGATCGGCAGTCATGTCAGTCGCACATAAATTATTTATTCAACGATATTTACTTGAAAAAAGAAATGCAACAAACTAAATAGAAAAATGCCTCCTCCAAAGAGGAGGTCACTGAAAAACACATCACAATAAATGGAAACCACTGAAGCAAGAATTG
>artificially_reared_2__coassemble_933_pt1 | contig 12566 bp, 13 predicted proteins | sample artificially_reared_2__metabat2_low_PE_015 | metagenome-assembled genome bin artificially_reared_2 | reverse complement strand
CCAATGACTCCAAAGATTAATTGATAGATTACTAAATCCGTAAATCGCTTCGTATCAAATAAAATCATGAGCGTGATAGCGGTTGTTCCAATCACCAAAGCGACAGGAAGAATAAATGCTAAAGACCACCCACTATAGCCTAACAAATAATCAACCACGATGGCTAAAACAGATCCTCCTAAAACGTGCATTAACAGATTAGGACCAATATTTCGTTTCACTCTCGATCCTAAAATGGCACTAATGGTTGCGTAAATCGTAGCAGCTGTAATAATAAAAACCCAAGTCCATTGAAACTCTTGAAAAAATCCACTGACAAATGAAAAAGAAATAACAACAATAGCTAAAAAGATAATAAACTTTTTCAATGAAAAGCGACGCTTTTTAGCAAAACGTTCAGGATAATCACGGTCAATTTCAATTTCAATCAAATCCAATAACTGTCCACAAAGCGGACAATGATTTAATTTATTTTGGACGTTCATTTCGCATTTAGAACAATATTTCATGGTTAAATTCCTCATTACATGAGATTGTAATATCAATCCCGTATTTTTTTAAGAAGCGGAAAAAATATCTTTGAATATCAGTTTCCTCTAAAGAAGATGTAAATGTTAAGACGAACTGATCATTGCAAGAAATAACCCCACATCGAATAGGTTGATGAGGTGTCACTGGAATCATGACACGCATGTCTTTCACATATAAACTCATCAATTCAGGTAAGACAATACGTCCGAAATTTGACAACGTCGTTGTCACTCCTTTATCTGCCTCATGATAAATGTGACGCATCACTTTATTTTTAATCGCTAGCGGGACAAAACGAATGAACATATTTTGCTGAGCGCTGACATTGTCATTTATTTTACGCTCAATCACCTCCGGCTGTTGTCCTTCAGCTAATTGATTTGAAACCTCTTGTAAAAGATCCTCAAAAGTTAAATTAACACGAGGAGTGATTGTCACATTGACATTTGAAAAAAAGTTTCTTAATGTATGCGATCCAAATCGTCCTCTTAAATCAATGGGCACGGTGACTGTAATCGGATGCAAATCTTGATTAAACTTATAGTTTTGTTCATAAATTGCATAAATTAAGACAGCACATAAAAAACTTGAAACGGTTACTTCATATTGCTTCACAATCGCAACCACGGATTTGGCTGACATGATGCCGTGAATAACTTTTAATTCTTGAGGTCTTTTTTTTATGCCTGTTATTTTATATGCTGTCGTTGTCTGCGGTATAACTTTTGATGCCAACTCACATTTCACCTTTAAAAAACTGTCTTCCTCCATAGCGGATAAAGAAGCATCATTTGTTTTTTCAAGTAAAGATTCTATCATTGTTTCTGGATGCAGACGTTTAAGATAATGATATAAAATAACTTTTAAAAATTGTACTGCTCCACTTCCATCTGCAAGTGCGTGAAAAACTTCCAAGTGAATCATGTTTTGATAGTAAGTCATATTAAATAGGTAATTATTATTTGTAAACTTCGTCATTTTAGAACAAGGATAGGTATATTCTTTTCGAATTCTTGGCTTTTGTAAGTTCATATCGAAATAATACCAGAAGAATCCACTTCTTAAACGCACACTGAACGTTGGCATTTCTACAAGTGCTGCCTTTACTGCTTGAGATAAAAATTCGGCTTGGATCTCATCAGTCATTTTGACTGAAATTCGAAATACATTTGTTGCCTTTGAACTGGATACGAGTGCGTATAGCTTTGCAACATTATCTAATTTACTCCAGTAAAAAGTTTGAAAATTATCATTCATGCGTCATCTTCCTTATCGTCCTACTCTTAAAGGTAAACTTCTACTCACTTTATCATACACTAATCCCCTATTGAAATCCAGCCATTACATGAAAACGATAGCTGTCTATTTCATAAATGATGATGAAACAACTCTTTATTTAAGTAAAAAAGTCGGAACTCCAATTTCCTTGGAAATAAAATTATTCGTTTAATTGTTGATTGATGTGTATAAAAAGTCGATAAAAGGACTTTTTTCCCTTTCTTTTCTAGCGTTAGTCGATTCTTTGATGTGTCTTGTTAATAATAACGTTTCCTTAGCTCGTGTCATTGCAACATAAAATAAACGACATTCTTCTGCTGGATTACTTCCGATAAATTCAAGAGGAAACGAGTTTCGGTTTAAAAATGGGATAATGACATGATCAAACTCCAACCCTTTTGATTGATGAACAGTAATGACAGCTAACTGATTTTTATCTCTCATCACTTTATCAAATTCACTACTTGATAAAGATAAATGATCAAATAATCTAGTCCATAACTCCCACATTAACATTTGAGGATATTCTGTCAGTTGTTGCTGTTCCATTTGTTTTAAATAAGAAATGGCTTCATGAAGCTTGATCATTTCAACTTCATCCTCACACCATGGTTGTTTTTCTATGATCTGAAACTGTTCAATTAAGGTTAATAAAAACTCTGATGGTTTTTTCTCATTCATCCACTGTTTAATTTGATCTAACTGTTTAATCATTGGAATTAACGTTTTCTCATAATAAGAGATGACATTTTTTCGTTGTTCATGATACATCATCAAACGCGGAATACTTTTTAGCAGTACATCTTTAGTCGCTAAGATATCATCCATTGCATTATGTGTCGGTTCGTGACTGACACCGATAAACGCACTCACTGTATCTAACTTATGATTTTGAAGATCGGGATATAAACGTCGAACAATATCTAATGTATCATAAAATCTAATTTCTTCATCAAAATGTAAGCCAATACGATGCATATGTGATCGAACAATTTTTAAATCATATAAAACATTATGTCCGACTAAAATGGTTCCCTTACTAAATGCTAAAAATTCTTTAAAAACATCTTCTGCTTCTTGACCATTGAGTTGTAAAAATTCATCAGTAAATCCATGAACTGAAGCAGATTCACCAACCGATTTTGAAGGTTTGATAAAACGTTCAAATGATTGAACAAACTCTCCTTCTTTTAATTCAATGGCTGCGATTTGAATGACTTCATCCGTTGTGACATCAAGCCCCGTTGACTCCACATCAAAAATGATCACTCGACCAGATTCCAGTTGTTGTTTTAATAAACCATAAGGTTCTTCATACTCATAGGACTGCTTTAAAAATAGATCATTTAGTCGCATGTCATAAGAATGATATCGTTTTAAATAGGGCGAACTACTCATTGTTTTTAAATCAATTGATTCAAATAATAGCGGTAAAAAACGTTGTAATGAGACGGAATCTAATGGATTCAAAAAAAATCGAACAATGGCTAATAGATCCTTTAAACTTTTTCTTTTAAATAAAGACAATTGATCAATTAAATAACATGAAATCCCCTCAGCATTTAAGAAATTCGCAATTTCAGTATTTTGACGATTCGTTCTTGTTAAAATAACCGTCCGGTTAAGCTCTTCTTTTCGATAATGTTTTAAATGATCCGCAATAAAATCCATTTCTTCTTGTTTAGTGCCAGCTTCAAAAAATACAGGACGTTTTCCTAATATCTCACTTGCGGACTCAATACATTTAGGTGAAAGAATCGGATTAATTAATCCAGCGCGTTTTCCATTTTCTAAGTAATTTGCGCTCATTTGAACAAGTTGTTTCGTCGAACGATAATTAAGCGATAATTCCAAACAAAGTGGATTAAAATCTTCTATGATTTTTGAGCGAATTAAAACAGGATCAGAATCTCTCCATTCATAAATCGTCTGATTAAAATCCCCAAAAGCGCTGAAGTTTGAATTTGATGCTATTTTTTGAATGAGTTGATACTCTATTAAGCTAGTATCTTGTACTTCATCTACAACGACAATCTCAAACTTCAATTGCCATCTCGCCAAACGAGCAGGATGAGTTAAGCACTCACTTGCATATAACAATAAATCATTAAAATCTAAAAGCTTTTGTTCTTGCAAGTGACGTTGATATTGGCGATACAACCACCATCCATGCTCACATAAATAGTTCAGTGTATCACTTCCATTTCTTTGATTTTTTACTGATTGATAAAAACGTAAGGCAAATTTTGATTCATGAAATGAGTTAAGTAATGACTCATCTAATTCCCTTTTATCAATTTGATAAATTTTTAAGGCTTGAACATATTCATATGCTTTTTCTACTGAAACCCCTTGATCCCCAATTAACTGCTTAATCACAAATCTCGCATCTTCTTCATCAATAATCATAAAATCATTAGATAACTTATCCAGTTCTTTGACTTCTTCTTTAATCATTTGATAACAAAGACTATGAAACGTTTTTACACAAACTTCTTTTCCTTGAGGCCCGACTATTTTTATGATTCGATCTTTTAATTCATGACAAGCTTTATTTGTAAAAGTTAAACATAAAATTTGATGAGGTTTGATTCCCTGTTCAATAAATCGAGCAATTCGTAAAGCAATTACGTTCGTTTTCCCTGTTCCCGCTGGAGCCATCACTAAAAGAGATTGAGATAAGCTTTCTACAACTTGTCGTTGAGCTTCATTCAAACATTCAAAGGCTTCACTTAACTTCATTTCACTCACTCCTTTTCCATAATTTTACTAAGTTAATCCAAACAAATATTCGAAACTTTAGGGTATAATATTGGAATATAAGACATTTTTCGACATCTATGAATGATTAGGAGGACTTATCAATGACTGCCGCTACTCATCAACGCGGAGGCCTGCTTTGTGGCCTTATTACTCATCAACTTTTTATTGCACCGTTATATTCTAACGCGAACACTTTCTCTAAACTTTTTATTATTACGCTTTATTGTGTTGCGACAACAATCGGATCACTATTACCTGACATTGATATGCGAAGTTCTCAAATTGGAAAACTTTTTCCTTTTCCATCCAAATTTATTGCATCTCACTTCAAACATCGAACGATTACGCATAGTCTTTTATCTATTGCCTTTTTCTTTATCTTAATGTCCTTCGCTCCCTTATTAAACGTTGGACAAGAGTTTTATATTATTTTAGTCTGTGGCTTAATGGTCGGTCATACCTCTCACATTGTACTAGACTTATTTACTCATCAAGGCGTATGTCTCTTTTACCCTTGTAAAACAAAAATTAAATTAGCTAACTTTAAAACAGGTGCGAAAGGTGAACGCTTCATTAATCATGCCCTTTTAATTAGTACCGTTCTTTACTTCTTATATGAAACCTATACTGTTATGGTTTACGCCTTTCAACCATAATAAAAACCATGATTAAATGGTTTTTATTTTTCAATTGGATACTTTAAAGCATTCTTTTCTAACTTTTCAAAAATAATTTGTTTAGCATTCACTCCTAATATATCCACCATTTGTAGGCAATAAATTAAAACATCGGCTAATTCTTCATTCACATGAGTAAAATCAGTTTCTTGATTCCATTGAAAACATTCTAGTAATTCTGCCGCTTCAATGGAAATAGATTTTGCTAAGTTTTCAGGTGTATGATATGGCTTCCAGCCACGTTCATCTCGAAATTTTAAAATTTTGTTCATCGTTTCTTGCATGATTGATCCTCTTTTCTAAATCTTAAATATTGACTTTTTATCTCTTTAACATCATGAGATACAAATGATGATTTTATTAATAGAACGACAGCAGTGCATGCCCTCATGTAATCTTATCTTAGTCAATCGATAACTTAAATACTAAAATAAATCATCATTTATTTTATCATATATCAGGCAACTAGATACACGACCTTCCTTTTTATTCTTTATCTCATATGATATTAAAGAGAACTTTCAAGCTAGGATGATATCTATATGAAACGATGCAAAAATAAACCTACTCTCATGAACCAACTGAAACATGAATGGTGCGAATTAGACTTATTTTCTAAATCAGGCTTAATAATCAGTGTGCTACTATTAGTCGAATTAATCTTTACCATCTTTTTTGAACCAATGACACATCGAGCCTCTATTACAGCTACTTTTAGCACCAGTCTTTCTAGTATTTTAGGATATATTATTGGAATGAATATTCCACACCCTACTAAAGATCAAACTAATTCTCAAATAGATAAATCGACAGAAACTGAGGAAAACGAAACACTACCAATACCTAAGACTGAATTTCTCTTACAAAAAGAGCCACCTTACTTAAGAGGAGCTTATATTCGTATCGTATTCGCAACCTTTGTTTGTATTACCTGTTTAATTACCTTGTTTGTTGCTAATCTAACGAATCATGTAACAAATAATGATGGAATTACACAGCTCGGTCATCTTGTTTCTACAACCATTGGTTTCTTAATTTCAGGAATTAGTCATCATCGTTAAGGCCTTAATCTTTTGAGGTCTTTTTTTGATTCTTCATTCCACGACTTAATAGCTTAAAAAATGACTGACCAACTAACTTTTGATACCAGGCAACTTGACTTCCTTCATAGTATACAGCATCCAGCCAGCGGTGTTCTTTCCAATAAGATTGATCACGAGGAAGGGCATAAAAAGCTAATGCTTTTTGAACTTGAAAAGTAATCACCTGATTCATATCAGGTTTCCAAGGTCTTTGTTGATGAATTGCTTGAATAAAAGCTTCAAGCTCTTTTTCAGTCACCCCAACATCCCAACTTCGCACCGTTCTAAAAATTTCACCACAGCTTCGACATCCCCAAAAAGTAGAAACTTTATTGAGATAAGTTAAAACATCTTTGGCGTATCCCCCTGCGGTAGTTGTCATGAGCAATATAGGCTTTCCTACTAAAGCTGGGCGATGATACCAGCGACAAGTTCGATCAATGAATCGCTTAAGCTGTCCGCTAACACCTGCCATATAAACGGGTGAAGTTAAAATTAATCCATCTGCTTCCTGCATTCGATTTAAGACGTCTGTGACCTCATCTTTTACGGGACACTTGTCCGTTAAAATACAGGCATCACATCCGCGACAATCTCTAATATTTAAATCTGCTAAATGAACAATTTCTAGCTCAATTTCAGCATCTTTTAGTAACTGTCGCGTTGACTCAATGAGCTTATAAGTATTCTTTTTTCTTCCACTACTTGAAATGGCAATCACTTTTTTCATTCAATCACCTCACTTATCTTCTCTCACCACCATTAATAATAAAGGTGGATAGGAAACATCATCATAAAAAGAAGTAGCGACTGATTTTCATCTATTCATTTACACAATCTTAAATGTATGTTTTCATCGCTCTATAAGAATGATATGTGAGATGTTTATTAATTTAATCCTTACTTTCAAAAATCAAACTTATTTTTTCTGCTATTAAGGGAACATCTCTTCTATTTGAGATTTCAAGTTTCAATCATTTCCCAAAGTCTTTATGAAATATAAAAAAACTTATCTGTCAGTTTTCAGATAAGTTTTTTTGTCCATAATAATGGCAGAATTCAATTTTTTTGAATTAAGGTAAATTAGCACAATAAAAAATTTCATACGAAGAACTCCTCTTATTTAACAAAACATCTTTATGCTATGAAAAACAGATGACGTTCACCTTAGATAATAATTCCATTACAGTGATCAATCTCATGTTGAATAATTTGTGCCACAAAACCAGTAAATGTTCCTGTCTGTTTCTTAAACTCTTTATTTAAGTACTCTACAACAATGGTTTCATAACGAGTCGTTTGTCTAACACCAGTTAACGATAAACAGCTTTCCTCAGTCACATAACTTTTTTCTTGTTTTAAGATGACTGGGTTAATCATTGGAACAATCATCTCACCAATCGCAAATACGATGATACGCTTTTTGATGCCGATCATATTTGCAGCCATTCCTACGCAACCATCAAGATTAGCTCTTAACGTATCCATTAAATCTTCAACCACGCCTAAATCTGCTGGTGTCGCTGGTTCCGATTTTTCAGCTAAAAATAAAACATCTTTTATAATTGGTCTAATCATCTTATCTTAGCACTCCTTTAATATCTTTTAGCGTAACCACAACGTTTACAAAGTTCTTCAACCGCACAGCGACGTGAAAAGCCTTCATAAATATTTTGGGCACGTTCACTGTCTAAAATCTGTTGAAGTGGGGTGTTGTAAATATTTCCAAGCGGGATTTTTCCCTCACTATCTAAACAACAAGGAACAACTGTTCCATCTGCTTGAATACCGATGTGATCCCTTAATCCATAACAAAACATCTTTTCACTAATGATTTCTCGATCGAGCGTTGGCCATTCAAATTTTTCTGCCATATTAAGAAAGACTCGATCTTTAATTTTAACATTATGAGTCTGTTGCAAGGTTTCACTTAAGCAAACATCTAAATCAAAGGCTTGCTCAATCAAACGTAAAATTTGTTGATTTAATGAATTTTTGGCTTCTAGTTCCTCTGTACTCATATTCCATAAACGAAGATTACAGTACACGGGTTTAACGGCCTGAATACGTTCAATAAAATTAGCGATTTTTAATAAATAATCTTCTAATGTTTCGTTATTTTGATTAGCTTCAAACGAATGAATGGAGAAGTTAATTTGTCTTAAGGCAGGTGCGTTCATTAACACATCTTCTACTTTATCAATTAAAGTTCCATTTGTTGTTAAATTCACTTGCATTCCCGCTTCATGACTTAATTGTAAGAAGCGTCCTAGTCTTGGGTTTAAAAAAGGTTCCCCTAGTAGGTGAAAATACAAATATTTAGTATACGGTTTAACTTCATTTAATATATGAATGAAATCTGATTCTGTCATAACTCGTCCCTGACGCCCAAGTGTTGCACTTGGACAAAAGTCACACTTTAAGTTACAGCGATTTGTGATTTCAATATATACCTTCTTAAATCGAGGCATGTTTAAAACCTCCTTTTTCTTTAACTCCTCTTCATTTTAACATATGTTTGAAGAACAAGACAAAGTGAAGAATCTATAAATCTGATTTCTTCGACAAAACCACTCTCAATTTGATAAAATTCCTTCCTAAAAATACTACTATGTATCAATACAAGTAAAATTGACATTCATCCTAACACATCAAGGGATTGTGTAGTCTGCCATACGAATTGTAATAGACAATAAAAGGCAAACTATTATTTAGTTAAACATTTTTGTAATATAAAAATAATCTGTTCTTATCTATTCATCTTACTTAAAAGGAGCATTCATATGAAAATCGGTTTAGTTTTAGAAGGTGGCGGTATGCGAGGCCTATATACAAGTGGCGTCTTAGACTACTTTCTCGATCATCAAATTTCTGTTAACTATGTAATTGGAGTTTCAGCGGGTGCTTGTAACGGAATCTCCTATTTATCTAACCAAAAAGGACGAAGCTATCGAGTTAATACCAATTACATTAGCGATAAACGCTATCTCAGTTTATCTAACTTTATTAAAACGAAATCTTTATTCGGTTTAGATTTTATCTTTGATGTCATTCCCCATGAGCTCGATGTATTCGATTATGAAACTTTTTTAAACTCTCCCATTGAGTATAAATTAGGAGTAACCGATGTTTTAACAGGCCGTCCTGTTTACTTTGATAAAACACATCTTGATCACGACAGCACAATTTTAAAAGCCTCTTCATCTATTCCAGTCTTCTCCCCTATTATTGAATATCAAAACGGATTATATTTAGATGGCGGTGCGACCGATTCTATTCCGGTGAAACAGGCACTAGCAGATGGATGTGATCATGTCATTATCGTCTTAACTCGTGATCGAAGTTATATCAAAAAACCAGAAAGCTTTCGATTAATCTATTCTAACGTATTAAAAAAATATCCAAATTTAATTAAAGCACTCGATAATCGACACGTGACATATAATGACACACTTAAATTCATTAAAGAACTCGAGCAACAACAAAAAGCAACGGTGATCGCCCCCACTTCTCCATTAGAAATTGGTCGATTCGAAAAAAATATTAATAAACTTAAAAATATTTACGAACTAGGTTATCTTGATGCTTCTAAAGTAATGGATTCCTTTAAACACTAAAAGGATTGAAAAGTGATCTTTTCAATCCTTTTATCTGTTCATAAAAACATCATGATTAAAAACGCTATAACGAATGGACTAAACGATTTAAAATAAAATCTTTACTAATTCCATGTTCTAATGCATAAGTATATGCCTCTAGTTTCGTATCAAATGATTTAATATGTAAAACATTCATTGGGTAGTATGCTTGCTGATAAGCGTCATCAAAAATATCTAATACACTTAAAATCATAAAGGTATGCGTCATCGCCTCGGACAAATCATCATAATTAATAGCATCAAAGTCTATAACATCACTTAACTGCTCAATGAGGTGCGCCATATGAATATCGATTTGTTCACTCTCCATTCGATCATTTGATAATTCCATGATCTGAACTAACTCGTCAATATTTCGCTGAATTTCTTTAATAATTGCAGAGACCGAAACGGCTTGTAAGATAGTTGCTGGATGAGTTAGTTGTGAAATCAAGCTTTCTAAAATACCGTAATTATTATCAAAACGTTTATATAAATCTAAAAAATCATAATATTCTTGCCGACTTAAGATACAATTCGCTATTTTTATGAATTCATTTCCCTTACTTTCGCATAGTTCACAATAATCAAGCATCTCATTTGCTGCTTTAATTAATGAGATAGCTCCATCGTCTGTCATCCATTCATCCTCAACTATCGCCATCATCTCATCTCCCTACCCCAATTCATTTCTTTAACTGACAACCTCTCAACTTTGAGTGACTAATATTACAGTTTATGAACGAAAGAATAAAAAAATGACACATTATAACAAAAAAGGAACCCTCTTTTATGGGTCCTTTCGTTAAATTTTAAAAGCGACAATGACAGATGGATTAAGATCTTGGCGATACAATGTCACATAATAGTATTCATCATCTTGTGAAGTAGCCGGAATTAACCTCTCACCAAATTGAACAGCTTTTTTATAATCGACTCGGACTTGCTTGATTGTGACTCCTTTTGGTAAGTATTCCATTGCTATCGCAACATACTGACTATTATTCACATGTCCGTTTGTATCGATTTGATATTGATGAATTTGAATGGATTCTAAGTAAGTTTGATCAGTTGGTACTTTAATTTTTCTTGGTAAATACTCCATCTCCCATTTGGGTTCAATTGGATATTTTTCTAACTCTTCTTCTGTTAGTCTCACAAAACTTTCAGTCTTAGGATTAAAAAAGCATCCACATAAGTTAGCGTAAGCAAGCACGCGATCATCCTTATCAAATAAAACGTAGTTTCGATAACCAAACATTCCTTTACATCCATAAATTAATGTTCCTACTTTAATTTCTTCACCTAATACAGGCATGCGATTAATTTCAATTTGCCATGATAACATATAAAAAGCCAAGTCGTGACTCATGAAATAGTCAGCACCAAGCCCAATATCTTCTAGATGAAAAGTACTACAGTCTTGAAAATAATTAATTAAATGATGAAGTGTTAAATGGCCATCCTCTCCAATTTCACTAAATCTAATACGCCCTGTTAATTGATACAACTTTACCACCTCTTGACTCTATTATAAACTAAGTAGCACCTTTTCCCCAATAAAAAAAGCATTATCTTGCGATAAAGCTTTTTTATTATTCACTGATTCTTCTGTAAGAGTCAATTCCATGATAAACACTAACCCCTTGTTGACTTAGTGCATTTAATAAATCTTTTGCTTCTTCAATATAATGACAGTTCACTTTTTTCACTTCACCATTTTCAAAGACAAGTGTTACTGTTTTTAAATAGTTTAAATGCATCGATTCCATTTGCTTAAAATCATGAAAGTTGATATACGCCGCTTTTAGTAACTGTCTAGGTTGAATACAAGCCTCTCCCTCAAGAACAATAACATATTGACTTGTCATAATTAAATGACGATTTTCATAGACAAGTTCCTCATCATTTAAATACTGAAGAGCTACTTCAATTGAGAGATTTGATGTCGTTGGATGAGAGGTGACTAACTTCACATCATTGGCTAACAGAAATTGCTTAAACTGATGAAATGATTTAATTGCACTTGAAAAAATAGAAATATTGATCATCACTAAAATACCGATTCCCAAGATTAATAAATATTCTTCAATCCTACCATAATAAATAGAACGAAGCATCATATGTTTGGAATGACTTAAAAAAGTTCCATATCCAAGACAAACAGTAATAAAACTTAAAACAAGGCCATACCCAAAATAACTTAACCCACTTCTAATAAAACTATTTTTAATGTACTGCCTTAATTCGACACTCTTCATTTCTTGCATAGTGCATTCCCCCAGTTAATAGATTAAACTCCATGGCTGACGATGAGCTGATTCATCCATATGATCAAGATTTGTATCGTTTACGCTAAACAAAGATGATATTAAATATCCAATAAATAGACCTATTAAGATGATGATAACCCCTCTCTTTTTCATTTCGTTCACTTCCTTTTCAAAAAGTAATTCAGTGACTTACTACATTATATGTCTTTCATTCAAAATTATATTTAAAGCGCTTACTAAAGGATCAAAAAAAGACTTAGTAATAAAAGTGAGGTCACTGAAAAACACATCACAATAAATGGAAACCACTGAAGCAAGAATTGT
>artificially_reared_2__coassemble_907_pt1 | contig 12841 bp, 14 predicted proteins | sample artificially_reared_2__metabat2_low_PE_015 | metagenome-assembled genome bin artificially_reared_2 | reverse complement strand
TGTTCACCTCTATGCTCATTAACTGTACCCTAATTATAAAGGACAATCTTTGACAATGTCAATTAATATGAGACAAATTAGGTAATGAAAGACTTATCAATCCATTTTCTACCTCTAAATCGAAGCGTGAAAATAAGTCCTCTAAAGCATTCGTCCACAGCAAACGCAATCCAAATTCCAACTAGTCCGAATTGAAAAGGAATGGCCAATAAATAGGCAATAGGAATACAGATGAGCCACATCCCGATGATCCCAAAAATGAAGGGATAGTTAACGTCTCCTGTAGCTTTTAAGGCATTAGTCAAGACGAGATTGGAAGCTCGACCAATTTCAAGAATTATATTGACTAATAATAAAGATTTTCCAAGTGATAAAATACTTTCATCTTGAGTGAAAATTCCAAATAATGAATGACTCATAAGATAAGCTATAATCGAAAGAGTGATTGAAACACTAACGGCTAATGCCTGGGTTTTAAATGTTTGATGATAAACGTCTTCAATTTTTTGTTCACCGATTAAGTACCCAACTAAAACTTGATTAGCTTGGGCAATTGCTAAACTAAACAAATAAATAAACATAGACAAATTTGAGGTATATACTCTCGTTGTAATAGCTAATGTTCCAAGTAAAGAAACAAACGATAAAATAATAACCTGTGAACTAGAATAGGCTACCTGTTCAAGTGCTGAAGGAACTCCGATTTTTAAGATGTTTTTTATGTCTTGAATCGGTAAACGCTTAAAGAAATCTTCTGAAAAGTTAAATTTAATCTTTTTAAAAATAACAAGAGCGATGAGCACAATCGTGATAAAACGACTGAAAATTGTAGAGATTGCAACTCCGATTGGACCAATCTTTGCGACGCCAAACAACCCGTAAATAAAAATAGCATTTCCAAAAACATTCGTTACATTAGCGATTAATGTAATGATCATAGACTGTTTTGTATAGCCATAACTTCTTAAAATTCCGCTTAACACAGGTTGAATGGCCATTAAAAATAAGAAGCTTCCAATAATCTTGGTGTAAGTGACAGAAATGTCCATAATCTCTTCAGGTGTATTCATAAAATGAAGGATATATTTTGAGCAGGTGACTAGTGTTAGACTTAAAATCAGGCCAATCATTAAGTTGGCTCCTATTGAAATCAGCCCAATTTCACAAGCCTTTTCGTGCTGATTAGCGCCAAGATTTTGTGTCATTAAAATGGTCGTTCCCGCTGCCACAAAGTTAAACATCACTGCAATTAGATTAATCACTTGATTTGACATTCCAACCGCTGCCACAGCTGAGTCGGAGTAGGCACTTAACATAAAGGTATCGACCGTTCCCATTAGCATAAATAATGTTAGTTCAATGAAAATAGGCCAAGCCAATTGCTTTAATGATTGGCGTTTGATTGTCTCACGCATCTAATCCTCCCCTTTTTGTCAGACTTTTTTTAAAATCCAAGCAGTATAAGCAGGAATTACAACGTTTGCGGCAATGGTTAGATTGGTTTTACTTAGAAGTTCAGTGTAGTGACCACTTGGTAAACTAGACGTATCTAGCTCTCTAGTTTGATTACTATTATTTAAAAGGATATAGATGACTTCATCATTCATTTGTTTTTTATAAATGAGGTAAGATTCAGTATCATTTGTGCTTAACCATTCAAGATGCGCTGATCTTAAAGCAGGATATGTTTTACGTAGATGAATCAATTGTTTCAAGTAGTTAAACATGTCATGATCTTGAATTTTTTCGTCCCAAATCATACATTTTCGACAAAGAGGATCGGCTCCACCATCTAATCCAATTTCCCCACCATAGTAAATACATGGAGCCCCAGTTTGAGTCATTAATAACGTATAAGCTAAGAGGGCTTTTTTCTTATTGCCATGACATGCTGTTAAAAGGCGTTGCGTATCGTGGCTATCTAGTAAGTTAAAAGCGACCTCATTGACGTTTTGAGCGTAGTTAGTAAAAAGTTTATTTAATGCAACTGAAAACTGAGAAGTATTCATTTCCTCAAGAGCGATATATTTTAAGATGGCATCTTGAAGTGGATAGTTCATCACAGCATCAAACTGATCGCCTGCTAACCAAGGAATCGCATCGTGCCAAATTTCTCCTAAAATATAAATATCCTCTTTAATTTCACGAACTGCATTTTTAAATTGACGCCAAAAAACGTGATCGATCTCGTTTGAAACATCTAGACGCCAACCATCAATATCAAACTCTTTGACCCAATAACATCCAACTTCTAACAGATACTCCATAACCTCTTTGTTTTCTGTGTTTAATTTAGGCATCCGTTTAGAAAAGGCGAATGTATCATAATTTAAACCATTAGGTTGTGAGAGCGGGTCAAATGTTTCTTCAATAAGTGGGAATTTACGAATATGGAACCAATCTTTATATCGAGAGTTTTCTTCATTTTTTAAAACATCTTGCCATTGAGGAAACTCCCATCCACAGTGATTAAAAACAGCATCTAATATAATCTTTATCCCGCGTTCATGAGCAGCTTGAACAAGTTTTTTAAATGTCTTTTTATCACCGAAGTGGGGATCTATTTCAAAGTAGTCAGTTGTATCATATTTGTGGTTAGAAGGGGATTTGAAGATAGGACAAAAATAAATTCCATTTACTCCAAGCTCTTGTAAGTGATCGAGATGATTAATAACGCCCGTTAAATCACCCCCATAGAAGGTATTATGGCTTGGATCAATGCTTCCCCATTCAACTGTATTTTCTGGATTTAAGCTAGGATCTCCATTTGCAAAACGTTCAGGAAAGATTTGATACCAAATCGTTGATTTAACCCACTCAGGTGCATCAAAGACATCTGCAGGATTTAGAAATGGAAAACAAAAAAAGTTTCCGAGTTCATTTAAATAAGTAGCGTCAACGGATTCGTCACCTGTTAGTGGGATGAATTTTTTTTCTCCAAATAAGAGTTTTTGATGCTCATCTTCAAGAATGAAAGCATATCGCATTCGTCGAAATTCAGGCTTAAGACTGACAAACCAAAAATCAAATAAGTCGGTAGATGCCTCTTTTTTCATTGTTAATTCATGATTAATCCAACCTTGAGCACCTTCAGCAGTTAAATTTCCGCCCCCTCCGCCAGTCATCCAGTGATAAGGATCACCAAAACGAACTATTACTTGTTTCACATCATCTTTGGCAGTACGTAATCGTACATGAATGGTTTGTGAATCGTATGAGTAGGCATAATTTTGATTAGGGCGATGGTAAATCGCATGTAAGTTCATTATTTTTCACTCCTTTTAATCAAAAATGGTCAAGCTTTCTTTTTGTAAGAATATACATTTAGTACTGATTAATCTAATCCCCACATTAGACCTCTCTTATATAAGGTAATCATTGATGTTATTAATTTAATCTGTTTTTCCCACGCTTTTTATCATATGTATCCCATGTTCAAACAGAACTTGTTGTATTCTGTGGGAAAAATATGATGGATTGGTAAGTGATAATGCTTTCGGCATTGGTGAGAACCGCTCTTAGATCATCACTGGGGAACCTCGCCCTAGTAAGGGAGGAAAGATGATTTTAGATCATCACCAGGGAACCCTTACATTATGACATCAGGTGTTGGGAATCACAATGGAGTTTTGGGTTGTAACCGGTTTCATATTCAGGGGAGTTTGTAGAAGGAGATGTAGTAGAAGATGAAAAGAAGAAATAGAAGACGAATGAAACGAAAAAAGACAGGAACTGCTTCTTTTAAAAGATGGAAACGACGGCTCATCGGTTTGTCTATTCTATGTGGGCTTATTTATTTTGCAAATTTCATGTATAGCAATCTTTATGCGATGGTGATAAACTATGCGTCAAAACAAACAATTAATATTGCAACTCTCATTATAAAAGAAGCAATTGGACAAAGTGAGCTCGTCTCTTTTAATGTTGAAGACGTGATTCACTTTGAAGAAAATGATGAAGGATATGTTAGCAGTGTTTATATTAATACGCCGGAGCTCAATCGATTACTGGTTTCAGCGACACATCAAGTCGAAGAAAAGTTGTTACTGGTTGAGAGTGGCGATTTAAGTGAACTTGGATTAGATGCGATTTATGGAGGACCGTATGAAGATGGGATATTATTATCAGTACCCTTGATGGCTGCTCTTAATCTTTCACTATTTCATGAATATGGACCCCGTCTTCCCGTATCATCAAAAGTGATTGGAAATGCAGTAACGGATATCGTAACAGATGTGAAGCCATATGGGATCAATAATGCACTACTTGAAATTTCACTAAAGGTCACGGTTCGAATGAAGGTGAGTTTACCTTTTAAGTCGGATGAAACGATGATTTCTGTTAAAAGTCCGATTGTTATAAAGATGATTACAGGTCAAACGCCACAATACTACTATATGGGTAGTAGTTCTTCTATTTCTCCACTAAGTCCATTTACCAATGAGTCAGGCAAAACTAATGATAGTCCGATTAAAGAACCGAATCTAACACCCGATCCAGGAATTGGAAATGGAGTAGAAGATAGTTTGTTACCATAATGAGTTTTTGGCGTTACATTAAAAAAGAAAATATTATATGACTCAAATAAAAGCTTATACTGTGAGTTCGTGAAAATATAGTTTATTAAATTTACGGTTTTAAAGGAGATGTGCTACAATAAAACTAGTTTATAAATAGTTAAGAGGTGATGCTAGTGAGTCGTTATCGATATCAAATTGTAAAAACACATCTCGTCGAATTTGATGAAGAATTATTTTATCAGAAAATAACGGAGATTTTAGAAAAATATGATGTTATTGTAGGGGATTTTTCAGGTGGACAACTTCGATTAAAAGGATTTTATTATAATGAACGTAAAAACGTCCCTCTTGATTCAAAATGTCTAACTATTCCAGAGTATATTTCAGAATACTGTGCTTATGGTTGTCCTTATTATGTAGTAGAAAAAATCGTTCCAAATCAGCCTTCAGAAGAGTGGACAACATCAAAGAAATAGAAAGAGGAGACTTATGTATAAAGGATATTTAATTGATTTAGATGGAACTGCCTATCATGGAACAAAGGTTGTTGAAGAAACGTTACAGTTCGTTCAAGCGCTTCATGAAAAAAACATTCCATATTTATTTTTAACGAACAATAGTACAAAGACACCACAGATGGTAGCTGATACGTTATCAGATCTTGGATATCCAGTAACCAAAGAGCAAGTTTATACGCCATCTATGGCAACGGCACAATATATTTATGATCAAAATCCTCAGGCAAAAGTTTATATGATTGGTGAGGTGGGTCTTGAGACTGCTTTAGTTGAAAAAGGATTAACGATTACAAGTGAAGCACCTGATTATGTGGTGATTGGTCTTGATCGTGAGATTACTTATGAAAAGTTATCATTAGCTTGTTTAGCGATTCGTAATGGTGCTAAATTCATCTCAACTAACGGAGATGTTGCGATTCCAACCGAACGAGGATTATTACCAGGAAACGGAGCATTAACGTCTGTTATTACTGTTTCAACGGGTGTTGAGCCAACGTTCATTGGAAAACCAGAACGCATTATTATGGAAGAGGCTTTAAAGCTCATTCAATTACCCGCTCAAGACGTTGCAATGATTGGGGATAACTATTTTACAGACATTTTAGCGGGAATTCATGCGAATATGCCAACCATTTATATTGAAGGAGGCGTGTCTAAACGAGAAGACGTCATGAACTACGACACACTGCCAACTCATGTTTTAAAAAATCTAACTGAATTCAGTATTTAATGACGTTTGAATTTTATTTTTTTGTAAAAAATATCAGCTAATAGAAAAAGAGGACTCAATTAGTCCTCTTTTTCATTTTGAAAGAAATAAGTTCCGCAACATACTTTTGTACAATGCCCACTCACTAAAAGATGCGCCTCTTCATTCCAAATAAGTGTTAAGTCACCACCTGGTGTGTATACGGTGAGTGGAGTGTATGGCTTCAATAGGCCTCTAGTAACGGCACTAGCAACAGCAGCGGCTGCATTGGTTCCACAAGATCCGGTTAGACCAACGCCGCGTTCATACGTCGTAAGTTTTAGCTGAGTCGAGTTAATGATGGTCACGATTCCAACGTTCACATCATGTTGTTTAGAAATTCGTTTGGATTCGTTGATGAATGTATCGTGATCGTCTTCAGTATAAATAATAAAATGTGAATTTCCCATTGAAATCATATCAACATGCCAATTTCCAGATGAGGTTTCAATTTCACTACAGTAATCTTTTGGGTGACTAGTTAATGAGAGCGTTTGATAAGGATCGATGAGAGAATGAGCAAATCCTAAATCAACGGTTATTGTATGATCTTGACGTGTTAACGTACAAACGTTAACGTCGGTTTCAATGGTGAGTGTTGGATTTAAAAATCGGTCAATTTCTAATAGATAATGACCAATCAAGCGTAAGCCATTTCCACACGTTTTAGCACGCGATCCATCACGATTGTAAATCGTCATTTTCATATCAGCTAATTCAGAGGGAAGTAATAGAATGACTCCATCTGAGGCCATTCCCTTAACTGGATCACTCATATCTTTTGCTAAAGTCGCATAATCTAATGAAGGTATAGATTGCTCTAGAGCATTTATAATTATGAGATTATTTTCGGACGTAGACAATTTAGTAAAGAAAATAGGTAACAAAAGTATTCCTCCTTATGTATATCTGTTTACTTTTTCAAGGCTGCGTTTTATAATTTAACTAGTATGTCATGAGGTGATCGAAGTGAACGAAACAGAAAAACAGATCGTTGAAATTTTAGAAAAATTAAGACCCTATTTACAACGCGATGGTGGAGACGTGGAATACGTTAAGTTTGAAGATGGAATTGTCTATGTTCAAATGTTAGGTGCATGTGTTGGATGTGCATCAATGGACTCTACGTTAAAAGATGGAATCGAACAGATTTTATTAGAAGAGGTTCCAGGTGTTATCGGCGTTGAAAATGTTGATGAATTTTCATTATAATTATTAAAAAAAGAGGTCCTCTACTAGTTATATTCGAGTAGAGCCTCTTTTTTTACTGTTTTATTTAATTTTTAGAAAATGCTTCTTTTTTGACCCATTCAGGAACACGAAGTTCGATAGATTTACTATGATAGACTTCATACGGTAATTGATAAAGAAGTTTGGCGTAATCAAGTGCCTGTTCGTACATACGCGCAATATTAACCGTTTCATTTTCTTGCCTTAAGCCAAATAAGGCATCATAAAATTGAGTAGGAAAGAATAGTCTAGCGTACAGTAAGGACCACTCTTCTTTACTTAATGGATTAACTTGATTAATAATTTTCACAAAGGATTGAACTTGCACTAAATCATGATTCATTAAGTAAAGATGGCGGATATACTCGCAATAGCAGCGGGATTTATTATCTAAAGTTAATAGTTTAGGACAGAAACATTCAAATTTATAAGTGGTCGGTGTTAGACGCATATGACAAAGAGAAACTGGGTATTTTACATCGATTAGTTCATTAATAAACGTATAGGCTTGTTCGTTTAGATGAATATAATAAGTAGCTAAATCAAAAAATAAAAGACGGTCATGGTTAGATGATAGATGATTAATTAAAACGTTTAATTGTTCTTCGTGTAATCGATTTTTAGCAATCCATCTTTCTTTTAATTCAGTAGCTAGTGCATAAGGTTCAGGATAAATCGTTGGAATTTGAAGGGTACGAATATCAACAAACTCATGCAAAATAACAGTTGATTGTAAGACATAATAATGTTGCTCTTCAAATAACACAGTCGTTGTATTTTCTTTAGATAATAAGATTTGCTGTTCTGTTGAGTACTGTAAATATTGTAGAAGGTGGAAAAAAATTGTATTTTTCTCTTTTCCAACCGATATAATATAAATATAGCGGTCACTCAATTTCGTATAGTAGACATCGTTCAACTGTTCTAAATGGTCAATTTGGAGTTCATAATACCAGTTAATTAGCTCCTTCATTCAGATCATCCTCAAATTTTGAAGTAAGTGTCTAATCTATATCTATGCGCGTGTGACAGATAAATATGATAATTGAAGGGATGAAATTAAAATGGAAAAAATATTGTTAGAAGAATTAGTCATAAAAAAAATTAATGATAGAGGAGTAACGCTCGAACAAATTGCAGAATTAACTTATTTTTTACAATCAAATTACTATGATGGCTTAACATTAGAGATTTGTCTTCATAATGTGGAGGCGGTACTTAAAAAAAGAGAGGTCCAAAATGCTGTTTTAACCGGTATTCGATTAGATGAATTAGCAGAAATGAATTTGTTAGAAGGCCCATTACAGGAAATGGTTAATAATGACTATTCATTGTATGGAATAGATGAAATTCTCGCCTTTTCGATTTTAAACGTTTATGGTTCCATTGGGTTTACAAATTACGGTTATATTGATAAGCTTAAACCAGGAATTTTAGGTGAAATTGATCAAAGAGGGAAAGCTGAAGGATGTTGTCAAACGTTTATGGATGATTTAGTAGGTGCGATTGCTGCAGCGGCTGCTAGTCGAATTGCACATCGAAAAGAAGCGTAGTCTCTTAAATAAAGGGGAGAGTAGTTATGTGGTTTAATTATGTACTAGAATCTGCAATTTTAGCTAATGTATTAGCTCAACTGATAAAAGTTCCAATTTGTTTAATAACTAAAAGAAAGTGGAATCCAGCACTAGTTTTCTCTACCGGAGGAATGCCGAGTTCACATTCTGCTTTTGTTGCTGCATTAACAACTGCTATTGCGTTAGTGGATGGTATTGGTTCAACGACATTCGCCATTTCTTTTTGTTTAGCTTCAGTTGTTATTTATGATGCAATGGGTGTGCGACGTCATGCAGGTCAACATGCTAAAATGTTGAATCAGTTATTAGATGACTTAGTTAAAACAGGTAATTTTTCAATCTTTCAAGATGAATCTTATCAAAAAAGATTCAAGGAGTTGTTAGGTCATGAACCACTAGAAACCTTTTGTGGAACATTATTTGGAATTTTTATCGCTATCACTTATGGAATCTTAGTAGGTATTGTCTAAATTTCTCATGTGTAAAAGTTGTCTTCACCTCTATTTTTAGATATACTATATAAAAATAGAAGTAACGGTTACGTAAAAAAGTCAAGGGTAAAAAAATACCATTAGGACAAAGAGATAGTAAAAAGAGATAGTAATCGGATCAAAGAGGTGAGAAGGATGACAAAAACCATTTATGACTTAACGATTATAGGAGCCGGTCCGGTTGGGATTTATGGAGCCTTTTATGCGGGAATGCACGGAATGACAACAAAGATTATCGAGGCTTTACCAGAGCTTGGGGGACAGTTAGCAGCTTTATATCCTGAAAAATATATTTATGACTTACCAGGACATCCCAAAATTAAAGCAGGTGAAATGGTAGAGCAATTAAAAATACAATTAGAGCAGTTTAATGATCGAATTGATGTGGTTACAAATACAAAGGTTGAAACCGTTGAAAAACTAGAGGATGGAACATTTAAAATTTGTACTAATCAAGAGTGTCATTACTCTCGTTCAATTATTATTACTGCTGGTAATGGAGCCTTTACTCCTAGAAAATTAGACGTTGAGAGTGCAGAGCAGTTTAAAAATATTCATTATTTTGTTCCAACAATGGATCAGTTTAAAGGAAAAGATGTTGTCATTTTTGGCGGAGGAGATTCAGCGGTTGATTGGTCTTTAATGCTTGATGGTGTTGCTAAAAATGTAACGGTGGTTCATCGACGCGATGAGTTTAGAGCTCATGCAGCGAGTGTTGAAAAATTAAAGGCGTCTAATGTCAATATTTTAACACCATACGTAGCAGCGGGGTTAACAGGTGATCATGACCTTGTGACCGCTGTTGAATTAAAGAACGTGACAACGAATGAAACGATGACAGTTCATGCAGATGAAGTGATTGTTTTATACGGATTTATCTCTTCATTAGGACCTATTAAAGAGTGGGATTTAGCATTAGATAAAAATTCACTTTGTGTTGATCATCGTCAACAAACAAGTATTAATGGAATTTTTGCGGCAGGAGATGCTTGTACATTTGATGGAAAAATCAAAATGATCACGACTGGATTTGGTGAAGTGGTTGTAGCCATTAATGCGGCTATTGCTTACGCATATCCTGAAAGAGTTCATCATCATAAACATAGTTCGGCTATGATGAAATAAAATATTGTTGTTTAAATAAACTGATTAAACCTTAGAGAGGCTCAACCCTTTCTAAGGTTTTTTTAATAGTTAAAGCATCTAAGCGTCTTTTAAATGATTATTTTCATATAATAATTTAAAGTGATTAAATGAAGGAGCTTAGAAAATGAAAATTAATTATATTTTAGAAGCGGTTATTTTTTCGCTCATAGTTGAACAAATTATAAATGCAGTCATTCATTATAGAGAGATCAAACACATTAAGCTATCTTTGTTCTTTTCTAGAAGTGAGTGGGTTAATTTAAAATTAAATCTAGTTTCTTCATTAGTAACAGCTGTCTGGCTCAAAGCAGGAATAGAAAGTATTGATTTTGCGATTAGTTTTGCTTTAGCTTCAGTTGTCATTGTCGATTGTCTAATCCTTCATCGTGAGCTAGCAAGACAGGCATTATGTTTAAATGAACTTCAAAATCGGTTAAATATTAAAGAGAAAAAAATGTTTAAATCTATTGGAAATGAATCGGCTGAAGTGTTTAAGGAAGTGTTTTTAGGATTTTTTTGTTCACTGATCTATTATCTTATCGTTTCTTTCTTGTAAAATGATGGCTGAAAGTAAAAAAAATTCACAATAGCGATTATATGGAAATAACTTTATGATATAATGAAAGGGTATTTATGAACTGAGGTGTAAACGATGAAAATCAAAGAAGGGAGTATCGTACGAGGGAAAGTTACTGGTATCCAATCTTATGGTGCGTTCGTCCAATTGAGTGAAGATTGTAATGGATTAATTCATATCTCAGAATTGTCGGACGGATATGTAAAAGATATCCGTGATTTTGTAAATATCGGTCAATATATTGAAGTCAAAGTTCTTAATTTTAACTCTGAACGTCGTCAGGCGAGATTAAGTTTAAAAGGCATCGGAAATAATAGTTACCGATATCATCGTATGAAAGCGTCTGACTTTGAGACTTCAAGTGGTTTTGCACCACTCGCACAATATTTACCCATTTGGATTCGAGACTCACTCGAGAAAATAGTAAGGGTTAACAAGGAGGATTAATACAATGGGAAAATTCCTATCATTTAATTACGAAAATGCAGCATCTTTTGTTGCAGCTCATGAATTAGAGTACGCTAATGAATTAGTTCAAGTACTTCATAACCGTATTCATGAACAAACAGGAGCAGGAAACGATTTCTTAGGATGGGTTGATTTACCTCAAAACTACGATAAAGATGAGTTCGCTCGTATTCAAAAAGCAGCAGCAAAAATCCAATCAGACTCTGATGTATTATTAGTTATCGGAATTGGTGGATCTTATCTTGGAGCTCGTGCAGCAATCGAAGCATTAAATAATCACTTCTATAACTTACAAGATAAGTCAACACGCAAAACACCACAAATTATCTTCGTAGGTCACCACATTTCATCAACTTACGTTCAAGAGTTAGTTGAATACTTACAAGATAAAACATTCTCAATCAATGTTATTTCAAAATCGGGAACAACAACAGAACCAGCTATCGCGTTCCGTGTATTCAAAAAATTATTAATTGAAAAAGTTGGACGTGAAGAAGCAAACAAACGCATTTATGCAACAACAGATGCTTCAAAAGGAGCTTTAAAAACATTAGCAACTAGCGAAGGATATGAATCATTTATTGTTCCAGATAACGTAGGTGGACGTTTCTCAGTTTTAACAGCAGTAGGATTATTACCGATTGCAGTTAGCGGAATTAACATTGAAGAAATGATGCGTGGAGCAAATGATGCTCGCGTTGAATATGCTAATCCTAACTTAGCAGAAAACGAAGCTTATCAATATGCAGTGATTCGTAATGCATTATACTCAAAAGGTAAAACAATTGAGATGTTAATCAACTACGAACCAGCGTTATTATACTTCAACGAGTGGTGGAAACAATTATTTGGAGAGTCTGAAGGTAAAGATCAAAAAGGAATCTTCCCAGCATCTGCATCATTCTCAACAGATTTACACTCTATGGGACAATACATCCAAGAAGGTCGTCGTGACATTTTTGAAACAGTTGTTAACGTTGTTAAACCAACTCGTGAAGTTGTTTTAGAAGCTGAAGAAACTGATTTAGATGGATTAAATTATTTAGCTGGACAAACAATCGACTTTGTTAATAAAAAAGCGTTCCAAGGAACATTATTAGCACACGTTGATGGTGGGGTTCCAAACTTAATCATCGACTTACCAGAATTATCAGCGTACAGTTTTGGATACTTAGTATACTTCTTCGAAAAAGCATGTGCTATGAGTGGATATATCTTAGGAGTTAACCCATTCGATCAACCAGGTGTAGAAGCATATAAAAAGAATATGTTTGCTTTACTTGGAAAACCAGGTAACGAAGAGTTAAAAGCTCAATTAGAAGCACGTTTAAAATAACATCTATTAATCTTCATAGGACTTTCTCATTTTTTGAGAAAGTCTTTTTTATTGTCAGGCAAACTTAGGAATTTCCTTTTAAACAATGAAAAAAGAGAACAAATAAAATTTGTTCTCTTTTTTCAAAAATTGGGGTTCTATAATATTTGGTGTTGCTGATGAAGCAACGCCTCTTTTTATGGCATAAAAAAAGAGACATCCCGTCTCCGTCCTGTTACAATGTTATCGGCTAA
>artificially_reared_2__coassemble_905_pt1 | contig 12850 bp, 12 predicted proteins | sample artificially_reared_2__metabat2_low_PE_015 | metagenome-assembled genome bin artificially_reared_2 | reverse complement strand
GCATCTGCCTTACAAGCAGAGGGTCGGCGGTTCGAGCCCGTCATCCTCCACCATATAAAATCATGGGCTATAGCCAAGCGGTAAGGCAACGGACTTTGACTCCGTCATGCGCTGGTTCGAATCCAGCTAGCCCAGCCAATGATGTCCTGCTAGCTCAGTTGGTAGAGCATCTGACTTTTAATCAGAGGGTCAGAGGTTCGAGTCCTCTGCAGGACACCATTTTTTTATTTTATAGCTTGATTTTCTTGCTAAAAATGGTATAATGAAAAAGTAATGGAAATGCGGGTGTGGCGGAATTGGCAGACGCGCTAGATTTAGGCTCTAGTACCTTTGGTGTGCAGGTTCAACTCCTGTCACCCGCACCACTTAATATCATGAAAACATCCTCAGAGGGATGTTTTTTTGTTATTCTCAAAAATAGTTTTAGGTTGATTAAAGAATTCAGTTATAGTTATTTTGTCTTTATTCTGATGGATATGATAAATCAACGGAATAAAAACGTTATAGTCCAAAATCACTTAAAATTAGCGGCCCCTATTAAGATTTATTAGTAGATGAAATTAAAAAGATGTTTAATGTCAAACATCTTTTTATTTTTCGATTCATTCGGATTTATTGGAAATATGAAATATTTTTTATTTAGACAGATGGGGTAAAAGGATAGATGATTAATTCTTTTTTTATCATATAGTAATAGTAGTCGATCGAATCAGGGGGTGATAAGATGAAAAGAAAAATTAGAATCTTATCGATTGATGGTGGAGGGATAAGAGGGATTATTCCTGCAAAAATTATTGCTAGGATTGAAGAGCTTTTGCAGCGATATAGTCAAAATCCTGAAACTAGAATTAGTGATTATTTTGATTTAATTGCCGGAACAAGTACAGGGAGTGTATTATCTGCATTGTATCTTTGTCCTCGCGAAAAAGGGGAAACAAAAGTGAAGTACAGTGCTCAGGAAATATTAGATTTATATTTGAATTATGGATCGGATATCTTTAAGCGTTCGTGGAAAACGCAAACGATTGATTATTTGGGGTTAGGAAATCCTCTATATAAAGCTGATAAACTTGAAGACATGCTTGATGATTATTTTGGCGATCTTCGATTAGCGGACTTACTAAAACCTTGCTTATTCCCGGCTTATGATGTTGAAAGCGGGAAAGCTATTTTTTTTAATCAAATGAATGCGTATCGTCATGAAAACAAAAACTATTTAGTTAAAGAAGTCGTACGTGCATCAACAGCTGCGCCTACGTACTTTCCCATTGCTAAAATAAATGACGAGATTGAAAAAAGGAGCTACTCTTTAATTGATGGTGGAATGTTTGCTAATAATCCAGCTTTATGTGCCTATATAGAAGCATGTAAGTTCCCATCTCAACCTGCTGCTACTGATATTATGATTTTATCTCTTGGAACCGGATCGAATGGAAAAACATATCCCTATGCTTCATCAAGTAAATGGGGAAAAATCGGTTGGGTTATTCCAGTTATTGATATTTATGGTTCAGCCAGTTCTCAAACCGTTGACCATCAATTAAATGTGTTATATAAGTATCATCACGCTAAAGATCAGTATTTAAGACTTGAACCTAATTTAAGCCAGTATGATGTGAGCTTTAAAATGGATGATGCATCAAAAAAAAATGTGCTCGCATTAGAGTCTGTCGGTGATCAGATGATTGAAAAATATTCAGAGGAAATTAATGACTTTGTTCGAAAATTATATGTTAGTCAAATGGGACGACAATCTAATGAGTTTTATCGATTAGATTAATTAACGGTTGTTATAAATTATTGGTAACTCTAAAAAAATACCATCATTAAAATAAATGATTTAAATTAAAAGAGAAAGCGAATAGCTTTCTCTTTTATTCTTCTTCAAATAAAATTAATTCACGTATTTTTTTAGTATAGGAGGACAATACTAATACTATCTGTTTCATCCATTTTTGATAAAAATGATCCGTATTTCTAGATTTTAAAAGATGAATTAATTGATTAGCATGCATCGTTATTGACCTCCTCGTCACAGTTACTTCATCATTAGTATAGGCGAAAAAAACTCAAAATATGTCGAACTGAGGGTGTCAGTTATTTGTAATTAAATAAAAAACTGCTTCTCAAAGAAACAGTTTTTTAAGTGACTATTTAATTAAACAATGCTTGAATTCCCGTTAAGAAAACAATAGCAATAGCGACAGGTGCCACAAACTTTGTGACAGTTAGATAAGCCATTGTTCCTTTAATTGATTTTGCTCCTTGTTGTAACTCATCTTCTAAATCAGATGGCTTCATAATGAAGGCAACAAAAAGCATAATTAATAACCCACCAATCGGAAGTAAAACGTTAGCTGATAATAAGTCCATCCAGTCAAATAAAGTATGTCCATTAAAAATTAATGATGAGTTTGGTGTTTGTGATAATGAACAAAATGATGAAATGACAATAGCAGCTAATGTAATTAAAGCCATCGCTTTATGACGGCCTACATTTAATTCTTCTGTGATGTAGGCAATAATAACTTCAAAAATAGAAACAACTGATGTTAAAGCAGCAATAAATAATAAGAAGAAAAATAAGGCTCCAAAAAATGTTCCGCCACTCATTTGTAAAAAGACGTTTGGTAATGTAATAAAGACTAATCCAGGACCTGATGTTGGATCAATGCCAAAGGCAAATACGGCTGGGAAAATAGCTAATCCAGCTAATAAAGCAATCAATGTATCTGCTGCGGCAATGGATAATGCTGTAGACGTTAGATTCTCTTTTTTACTAATGTAAGAACCATAAGTTAACATCGTTCCCATCCCAACACTTAAAGAGAAGAACGCATGTCCAAGTGCATCTAAAACGGCATCCATCGACAATGCACTGAAATCTGGTTTGAATAAAAATTCAATTCCTGCGCTCGCACCAGGTAATGTGACGGCACGAATAACTAATAAAAGAATGATTCCGACTAAACCAGGCATTAAAATTTTACTGTATTTTTCAATCCCATCTTTAACACCACCAAATAAAACAACAAGTGTTAAAAAGATAAAGATAATAGTATAAATAATCGGTAATGTTGTGCCTGTTGCAAAGGTATTAAATGTTTGCGAAATATCTGCTGAATTCATACCAGCAAAGGAATTGGTGATGGTTAAAATGAAATAGTGAATCGTATATCCTGCAATCACGGTATAAAATCCTAAAATCATAAATGCAGCCACAATTCCCATCCATCCAATGGCTGACCATTTACTGTTTGGTGCAATTTTTTTAAACGAGCGAACTGCATTAGCTTGTCCTCGACGTCCAATAATAAATTCAGCTAATAAAACAGGAACACCGATAGCTAAAATGGAAATCAAATAAATAAAAATAAAGGCTGATCCTCCGTTTTCCCCGACAATATAAGGGAACTTCCAAATGTTACCTAAACCGACGGCTGAACCTGCTGCAGCCGCAATGATACCAAAACGTGAACTAAAACCATCACGCTTAGTTGTCGTTGCTTTTTGACTCATATTCAATTCCTCCTACTAATCTACCGTGTATTTAACCCCTTGTTAAATACGTCTACTATATTTTCTTTTATATTTTGCTAAACCCACCTACCTACAAAATCCTACATTTAGGCTTAACGTATAAAAGTGAGTATATTGTAACATGTCTCTTTTTATTTGGAAAGTCCAAGAAATTAAAATTATTTATTTCAACTTAAAAAGAGAATAGTAATCATACAAAGTGGAAAAAATAGAAGAGATTAGTGATTAAGTTATAATAAAGGAGAGTTCAATATGTCAATTAAATGCGGAACACATAATTGTGTACATAATGATAATAACGGAAATTGTTATGCTGGTGTTGTAAGTGTTCGTGGGATTCATGCCTTAACGACTGACGAAACATTATGTAAAAGCTTTGCGGACGAAGGAATTAGAGAAGATGCTGAGTTTGCGACTGAGTTTAATGCAACGCATAAAAAAGCAGACGTTAGTAACATTAAATGTAGTGCTTGCCGTTGTAAATATAATGAAAATTTAAAATGTCATGCTGATGATGTTCAAATTAATCGTGTGACTGCAAGCTGTGATACATTCAAACAAGATTAAGAAAAAAGCTTCCGCTAAGGAAGCTTTTTTTATGTCCTTTGTTCTATTCAAAATGTTCGTTTCATATATTGTCATACAGATGTTAGGGGAGAGAATGAGATGGAGACGCTCAATATCGGGATAGATTTAGAAGTAATCTTTCACACGGAAGAAGTAAATGAATCGCTTTACGTTAAAGGTGTTTTGTTTTCATTAATCGAACAGATGACGAAGTTAAATTCTGACGTCGTCGAACTTATTTTGTTTTCAACGGCAGATCCATCTATTTCCTCACTTGTCTTTGAAAGTTTATCTAGTTATGGATTAAGTTTTAGCCAAGTTATTTTTACTGGTGGGGGAACAATTCTCCCTTATTTAAAGGCATTAGAAGTTGATGTTTATTTATCTGTTCATCAGGACACCATACGCGAAGCGCGATCAAGCGGAATTTTATCTGCATATGTTTCAGTTAAGGCATCCACATCTCCACTAACGATTGTTTTTGATCATCGTCTCTTTTTAGACGAGATCACATATAACGGATTAGGGAAGTGGGTTCCTTTTTTAGGCTATTTACAACAACAAGATAAGCAATTTCTTTCGGTGGAGTTAATGACAACCCGATTATACAGTGTTGATCGATGGATTAAGGAGTTTTTTCAAAGTGCCCAGTGCAAGGTTAATGCCATTTGTTTTATTGCATCGGGAAGAGGAGACGATTTACTAGAGCTATATGATGTTAATCTTTATTTTGAAGGAAATAATGATGAACCACTATCTCCGCTACCTCATTCAGAATGTCTTTTAAATATTGAGTTTTAAAGCTGATACAATCATTCTTTTTTAGTTTATTAATGATTGAGATTAAACCAGTTATTCTCTTAAATTAATAAGTGAAAGATGATTATAAATAATGGTTAATAATTGATAAATATACAATAAATAGATATAATGAACATAGAAAAAGTTATCCACATGTATTATGGGATTGGATTGTAAGAGGTGATCTAAATGGCATATGATTTAAGTGATAAATTAGTCGTTGCAATTTCAAGTCGTGCTTTATTTGATTTAGAGCGTGAAAATCAAATCTTTGAACAGGAAGGCATAGATGCTTATACTAAACATCAAATCGAGCATGAAAATACTATCTTGCCTAAGGGAACAGCCTTTCCATTAGTTGAAGCGTTATTAAGTTTAAATGAAAAATTTGAAGAACCGATCGTAGAGGTGATTATTTTATCTAGTAATAGTCCTGAAACAGGTTTACGTGTTTTTAATAGTATTGCAGAGTACGGATTAACAATTGTACGAGCAGCATTTACTGGGGGAGAGGCGAAGCATCCTTATCTTGATGCGTTTAATATCGATTTGTTTTTATCACGTAATGAAAAAGAGGTTCAAGATGCGATTGATCAAGGAGTTGCAGCAGCTTTAGTATACGATGCACCTCGTGAGTATCATCCAAATCAAAAAGAAATTCGTATCGCTTTTGACGCCGATGCCGTTGTTTTTTCAGACGAGTCGGAACTTATCTATAAACAAAAAGGATTAGAGGCATTTTATGAAAATGAAAATGCCAATGCAGAAAATGCCATGAATGAAGGTCCCTTTGCAAAGTTATTAAAAACATTATCTAAGATCAAAGAAAAAGATGATACTTTAGTGAAGATTGCAATTGTGACAGCGAGAAATTCTCCGGCACATAAACGAGTGATTTTGACATTAAGAGAATGGGGATGCAAAGTAGACGAGATGTTTTTCCTCGGTGGTGTAGCCAAGGATAAAGTCTTGAAGGCGTTTAATGCTCATATTTTTTTTGATGATCAAGATTATCATGTAGGTCCAGCCTCACAATTGATACCATCCGGACGTGTTCCATACAAATCGGACTCGATGTTGAATCAACTTCAACAACATCAAGAAGTTGAACATGAACACTCATCGACAGAAGAACATCATGAGGAATATCAAGGAGAGTAAGACTATAAAAAGTAAAAAATAATTTAATTATCACTTATATCAGTAGTGACAATTTTTATAAGCTAGAAAATTTTTCGTATATGAAAAATATCTGACTATTTTGATAGATGGGCATAAAAAAGGTTGAAATCTGTTAAGGGTTTAAACCTTTTTTCATTTCGTATCATTAAATTGTTTAATGAAAAAAGAGAAATCTTTTTATATAATAAAGGTAAGCTTTGGATGAAGGGGAGTTTATGATGAAACAGATTAAATTAGGAAAAAGTAATCTTAATGTCTCTCAAATTGCACTAGGATGCATGGGACTAGGTGGAAGTTGGGATGCAAGTATCCCTATTACTAAGGAGGATGAGATAAAGGGGTTAAAGGCAATTGAAGCTGCCTTAGAAGAAGGGATTAACTTCTTTGATCATGCCGATATTTATAAACGTGGGAAGGCTGAGACTGTATTTTCGAAAATATGGGAAACTAACTTAGTCAAACGCGAATCCATTTATTTACAATCTAAATGTGGAATTCGTTTAAGCAATGATTTAAGAGAAGGATCAGCACCTCACTATGACTTTAGTTATGAGTATATTATTCAATCGGTTGATGGCATTTTAAAGCGTTTAAACGTCGATTACTTAGATAGTTTATTATTGCATCGCCCAGACGCTTTAGTTGAGCCAGAAGAAGTCGCTAGAGCTTTTTCAGAGTTACAACAACAGGGAAAAGTTCGACACTTTGGGGTAAGTAATCATAACGCGTCTCAAATCGATTTTTTACAATCTTATCTTGATCAGCCTTTAATAACGAATCAGATGGAATTGTCGTTAGTTCATGCTAATCTTATTGATGAAGGAATGAATGTGAATAGTTTAATGAATTCAATCGATCATAGAAGTCATGGGACCTTAGAGTACTGTCGTCGTCATGAGATCACGCTGCAAGCTTGGTCACCGTTAGTTGGGGGAGCTTTAACTAAAGAAGATGTTTTACCTGAATATAAAGAAATGGCAAAGCTTATTTCCTTATATGCTAATGAATATGGAGTCAGCCAAGAGGCAATTATCGTTGCTTGGTTACTAAGACATCCGGCTAAAATTCAACCAATTGTAGGCACAACAACCCCATCACGTTTACATGCAGCTTGTGAAGCTAATCAAGTCAAATTAACCCGTGAACAATGGTATCATCTTTATAATTCATTACCAGGACGAAAATTGTTGTAAAAAGCAAGCGTACATAACGCTTGCTTTTTTGTTTAGGCTAAATGAAGTATAAAAGTGCTTTAATTCGCTCATGTTAACATTAAAAAAGAAAAAGGATTGAGTGAACATGAATCAAAAGAAAGTCATGGTGTTACTGTGGATTGCTATTTTCTTTGGCTTATGTGGATGTCAAATGGAGACTGAAGAAGGACAAGTGAATAAACGTTATCTTGAAATTGATGAAATTGAGTTTGTCGAACCGACCATTGAATATCAAGAAGATAGTGACTTTGCAATCTATAAGACAAAGATAAAAAATAATTCATCTTATATTATTAAAGGGGTAACAATCGAGGTACAACTCGAGAATGGACAACATACAACGATCGTCACCGAAGATACACTCAAACCAAATGATATAAGCAGTTGGATTAAGTGTGTTGGACCGAGTAGTTTAGAGATAGATGATTTAGAGCTAACGCGATTTATGATTAAGACACTAGATGAAAATTTACAAGAGATGATTATTACCTATGATGTCGGACGAGACTTTTACACCTATAAAGAACAGGAAGTAATTGGGGAGCAAACACCCTTAATTAAAGTAGAAGACATTGAATTTATAGATCCTAACTTAGTAAAACAAGAAGAAAGTGTTGTTTTTCAAACTTATTTAAAAAATAATTCAACTTATGATTTGAAAAGTATTAGCTATGAATTTGAAGATAAAGACAAAGAAACATTCACATTATTTCATCCGTTAGAAATTAAGAGTGAGAGCGAAAGTTCTTTACTAACGGTTTACTCTTTAAAATATTCAGAATGGAAAGACTATGAATTTAAGCGAATCTCATATACCTATCAGCAAAAAAATGAGCTCGTTCGTGTGATTTATGATGTCCGATTAAAAAAATACTTCATTAATAAGGAGTAGATTCTTTAATAATAAAACTGAAGCTAACAAAAAAACACTGAAAAATCAGTGTTTTTTTACAAGTTTTTTAAAGATAGGTCCATCGTTATTAAAACATGGTTAGAAGATATGAAAGTGTACCATTTTTATTATTAGCTATTTTAATGTAACTCATACGTGGTTAAATAAAAATATCACTCTGTTTTCATTAATTGCGAAAACGTAAGTGATGAGCTATTCCTTTTTAGGTACTAACATTTATTTTTAAAATGTGAAAGATGTTTCCAAGTTATATAGTTGTCAGCCTAATGAGATTTAGTTATAATAAAACCGATTGATAAAACAACGGGGAATAATTTAATAAGTTAGGCATAAAAATTAAGGAGTGCTAAAATAACGAGTCAAAATTGGGATTTGAGTGCTTATCCTTTTTAAATGGGAAAATTCGCTTGGTCGATTACGAAGTATTAACGGATCAATTATCATCTACTCTTAGAATGAGTTGTTTGTTAGAGACATCTGTAAAAGAGGAGATAGGTTACGTATCAATCGATCAATTCGAGGGAATTTTGCAATTAGTGAAGAGGGGCTTGTCTAAAGATTTAATCTTACTTCATGACCTAAAAGAGAGAAATAAAGATCGGTTCAATTGATTTTATCTTGGTATCATTTAGCAAGAGGTTAAGGCAAGTGGATTGTTAGAAATTTATCTCTCTTAGAACAATAGGATGTTGAGGTTCTGTCAATAATCATTAATTACTAATTTATTATTTGCTTTCTCTGTTGAAGTAAATGCTATCTATGAGATAGAAAAAAAGAGTCATATTAAAGGGGGCGTTTAGGGTGAAAATGAATATGAAAAAAGGGATCATCGCATTGGTTGCGGTTATGTTAGTGGCCGTTGTTGGATTTATCATCTCACCAATGAGCAAACAAGAAGGTGACAAAACGATTATAATCACAATCGTGAATGATGAAACAAACGAAACATTATTACAAAATAAAGAGCTAAAAACAGATGCTGAGTCATTAGGTGAGGTATTAGTCGAGTATCAAGACGAATTACAACTTGAAGCTTCGGAATCAGAATATGGGTTATATATTACTGGATTTTTAGGATTAAGTGCTAAAGATAATGGAGCAGCGGGTCCTTGGTGGATGTATAGCTATGAATCACCTTCACAAGATTTACAAATGCCAATTGGACAAGCGCCTGGAGTTGATAGTTTAATGATTCATGATGGCGATCGTGTTGTATTTAGCTACACAACAGAAACAGGTTGGTAAAATGAGGATTAAAGAAATGACAAGAGTGTCGCTATTAGCGACACTTTTATTTATCATTTATAGTTGTGGTTCATGGATGATGTATGTTGAACTGTTTAATTTTACGGTCTTGTTATATGGTGTTAACCTTCCTAAAAAACAGTCGTTTTTAGCCGTTTTATTATTTTGTATTTTATTAATTCTTGTGTATGGTCTTCAGTTATGGACGATCATGTATGTGTTAGTTTTCCCAACCTATACATGGATTTATGATGTAATAGGTAAAAATTTAAAATCTGAGTATAGTCTGGCTATACTAGGATTTATATTGGCATTTTTATGTGGGACACTCATTGATTTACCATTCATTATGCTAAGTGGAATGACTTGGAAAGCTCTTTGGATACGGTTATTACTAGGATTTCAAGTATCTCTTGGCAATGGATTAAGTACATTTTTAGCCACGTTATTTTTATATCAGCCACTTGCAGCTATTATTCAAAAGTGTATAAAAACAAAGGTCTGACACCATGCATTAATGGGTCAGACCTTTATTTATTAAGTTTAAAGTGATGCAGAATCGAAGTAAGAAGACGCTTAATTAGAATAGCACCTAAAATGATTAACATCCATCGAATCATGGGTTTTGAAGCAATACGCGTCGTTTGAAAGTAGTTGAAAACTTCATTTATAATTGGAATAGATACTAAAACAATCAAAAGAATACCTACTAGTTGATTGATGCGTTCTTTGAATTTATTTAATAAATTCTCCTTTATTCCGATCTTGTAAAGGATTGGATCGATTAATAATGAAAGCATCTGACCTCCATCAAAAAAAGGAACAGGAAGAAGATTAAATAAAAAGAGCAGTAAATTCATAAAGATAAAAATAAATAAAATAAATTTTATTGTTGTGAATTGTCCCGCTACCCACTCGATAGAGTCTGTTAATCCAACTTGAGGAGCGATCAAATCATTAAATGAAAATAAGTTAAACAACGTATAGATAAAACTAACAATCATTTGATTAAAGGCGAAGAAGCCCTTGACTAGTGACGTTTGAAAATAGAGTGTTGTTGCAATGACAGCCGTTAAGTAGTTAAAAGAGACACCAGAACCTAAAATAATAAACTGCTGAAATGTTGAAAGGTTTAACTCCTCGTTTGATGAATAAATCGTCATGCCACCACCAGGAATCATGTTAAACGTAAAAGTGGTATGTTTAGTTGAAAAAGAAAAGAGTTTAAACCCCATTCCTGTGATGACATCGGTTGCTTTAATTCCGAAAAAATAAGCTGACCAGTAATGACCTAGTTCATGAATAAAAATACTAATATAAGAAATAAAAATATACCAAAAGATCGCCATTGTATCCCCCTTTCGTTTGATAGTCATAATATTTATACACTATATGCAGTGTGAGTTGAAAATATCATTCGTATCAAATGAAACGGAAAGAGAAAATGTAGTCAGAACAAAATCAAAGAGTCAGTTATTAGAACATACTGGAGATAAAATCCTAGCTGATTTAAAATAAATTTGAAAAATTCGGCAAAAATAACTCCCAATAGTGCATGAATAGATATAACACATGAAAAAAATATAATAAAGCCATTTATTTCACTCCTTTTTTTTTGTATAATACGAATAGTTTGCATTTTTAATGGAGAATTTATAAGCTAAAATCGATGTTTTTTCTACATATTTTGAGACTGAAAAACGATAATTTATGATCGAATTCAACAAAATATGTGTCGAAATAGGAGCTTTGAATGTTAGTTTCTTTTGCAATTTGAAGAATTATATGATAAAGTATAAATTTCGAGTTGACTTTTCTTTTGTAAGGTGGGATTACTGATGCAAAATATAAATGAGATTATAAAAGAATCAATGATTGCTAATGCGATTAAATGTAATTATGATGAAAGTTTTGAAACAATTTTAAATAAGTTAAAAAAGCCAGAATTAAAAGCGATTGTTGATACACATGGATTAAAAGGTTGTTCATCATTAGCTAAAGGTGGGCTTATCGAACGCATTAAAACGACATTATCTGATGCAGCACGTTTAGAATATATTCTTTGTGGATTAGATGAAGTCATGATGAGTGATTTCGTCATGTTAGTGAACGAACCATATGTTTCAGTTGATGCAGTGATGAGTAACTGTGTTCAGGTTTTATTTAGTTTAGGATATGTTTTACCCGTCATGAATGGTAAAGAAGTGGTTTACGTTATGCCACAAATTGTAAAAGATGTTTATGCGACGATTGATCACGCCTCATTAGAGGAAGCTAAAGTTCGTACAGATTTAATTTACTTATACATGAAAGCATTAGTTAATCTATATGGAGTTTGTGAGTTTAACCAATTAGTTTCTGTATTTAATCAATATGAAGCACCTGAGTTAACGCCAGAAGAGGCTTTAAATGTTTTATTCTGTAAGTTAACGTTTAAAGGTGATGTTCAATCATTTGGTCCATTATTTGTAAGTGATGTATTATTAATTGATTCTGAAATGGAAGCTGTTATGTTATATGAAATGCATCAAGATAAACCATATTACATGCCAACTAAAGAAGAGGTGATGCAATATGGAATTGATCAAGGAGAATGGACGCCTCAGTTAGAACAGGTTTATAAATTTATTTCAGAAAACATTTGTGAAGATCAAAAGATGGCTCGTGAAATTGCACATGAAATGGGTGTCGCTTTTACTTATAAATATCAAGCTAAATTAGCGTTTATGGCACTTGAAAGCCGTGGAATTGAGATTGAATCATATAATATCGGACAAGCCTTAATGGTATTATTAATGGATGCATTCAACCATGCACGTACATGGGAAAACAAAGGATTCCGTCAGATGGATCAAGAAGTTGAAGCATCAAATGATGCTCAAGCGAATCAAGTGATTGTGCCAATGATTAATCCGATGAAATCGACAAAAATTGGACGCAATGAACCATGTCCATGTGAAAGTGGTAAAAAATATAAAAAATGTTGCGGACGCTAATTTTAAAAAAACGATAATGCCTTTTGCTTATCGTTTTTTTATTGGGGTTTATTTAAGAAGTAAAATAAGAAATTAAAATAATATTCAAAAGGTGTTATTTCTTATTTGATTGAATAGAGAAAATTAATTTTAATCATTAAAAATATAATAAGTTGATTTTGTGAGACGGAAAAGTGTCAAATGCTTTTTAATGTGAATGTTATTGTCACTTATATATAAGTAGCGATAAGTTTTTCATAGCTGAAAAACTTTTAGCGCTACTATAGTTAGCCTTTATACCAAAAAGCCTAATCTACTAAGCCTGTTTCTTAGAATGTGAAATATATTTCGCTATGTATATATATAGAAACAGATAAGTTTTTCACATTTTTTCGCAGAGTCTTTGGATTACT
>artificially_reared_2__coassemble_895_pt1 | contig 12950 bp, 4 predicted proteins | sample artificially_reared_2__metabat2_low_PE_015 | metagenome-assembled genome bin artificially_reared_2 | reverse complement strand
TCAAGTTATTGTTGAAGAAGGAAATTCACTTTTATCAAAATCTATGAAAAATGTAGATTACTACGAAGATGTTTATGGACGTGCCTTATCACGTCCAACTTCTGCTTTTAATTTATCAAGACCATATTATTTTGAAGTATTTGCATCTACTTCACATATCTATTCAAACTACTATTTTACAGGGCATACAGGACGAATTAACTTCCACTTTGATGAGTACTATGGTCCAGAAGTATTCAAAAAAACATTTAAGGTTTATGTTTATGAACAAGGAACAAATAAAGAAATGTTCAATGTAGCTCTTAAAAAAGGGGACGCATCAACGATTCATGCATTAAACTTATCGACAAGTAGAGGGTACTATTTCAAAGTGGTTCCAAATGGACAAACAAATATCAACGGTAAAGTATATCGTTAATGAAAAACACCAAGCTAGTCTTGGTGTTTTTTTATATTTAATTTTATAGTTATATTTAACCCGATTTTTTAATATAAAATGGTAAAAAATGATTAAAACTAGTTGAAATAGTCGACTGGTAGTTGACGGAATTTTTCATTCATATCATAATGAATATATGTACTTAAAATGAGTAGGTATGGGAGTAAGGAGGAAGCCAAATGTTTGATCATTCAAATTGTGGGATTGGGGCCATTGCCAATCTAGATGGGACATATAGCCATAATATTATTGAACAAGGAATGACTTTATTAAAAGCTCTAAGTCATCGAGGGGGTACATCAAAAGATGGAACAGGGGATGGATGTGGGATTTTACTTCAAATTCCAAAGTCATTCTATCAAAAAAAATATGATATTAATGAGCCTTTTGCGGTCATGATGACATTTTTGCCAAAGGAGATAGAAAATCGTAAAGTTGCTATAGAGAAGATTTATGAGGCCACTCGTCATTTTGATATTAAATTAATTAAAGAAATTGAGGTACCGGTGAATTCAACCTTTTTAACGCCAACAGCGAAGAACACAGAACCGATCCCCACTCAATTTATTTTTGATTTAACCAATCATGATGAGGCTATTTTATATAAGCTTCGTCGTCGAATTGAACAACATTGGAAAAATGAAAAATTATCTGATCGAACATGTTATATTTTATCATGTTCATCTCAAACCATTGTCTATAAGGGATTATTAAGACCAGAAGAATTACCAAATTATTATTTAGATTTACAAGATGAAGACTTTAGTTCAAATTTTTGTATCGTTCATCAACGTTTTAGCACGAATACAAAACCATCATGGAATTTGGCACAACCGTTTCGTTATTTAGCGCATAATGGGGAAATCAATACGGTTTCAGGGAATATTAACTGGTCAAATGCACGCGTTGGATTAGCGACTCATCAAGACGTCTATCCAATTTGTAATGAAAATCACTCAGATAGTGCCAATCTTGATCGTACACTTGAAGCATTACTTCATGAAAATTATGCAATGGAAGATGCGATCACACGTTTATTACCGAAAGCTTATGAACAAGATTCTCGTTTAAGTGACGATTTAAAAGCTTATTATGAATATAGTGAATTAAAACAAGAAGCATGGGATGGGCCAGCTGGGGTCATTGTGTGTGACGGGCATAAATTAATTGCAACATTAGATCGTAATGGATTACGACCATTTCGCTATGTTCAAACAGAAAATCAAATTATTTTAGCTTCTGAGATTGGCGTGTTAAATACACCACTTGAAGAAATTAAAGTTGCTAGTCGTATTCAAGCCAGTGAAATTCTATGTGTTGATTTAGATCAACAAATCATGACAACAGACGATGAGGTTAAAGCACATTTATCTAAACAACAACCTTATCGTCAGTGGTTAACTGAAAAAATCATTGAACCGAAGCCAACGCATGAATTTACTTGTGAGATTGAAAATTTTCAAGAAAATGAGCAAAAGTTTGCTTACACTAAAGCAGAATACGTACAAGAATTAAAACCGTTAGTTGAAAACGGAAAAGAAGCCATTGGATCATTTCCATATACGGCTGCTTTAACGATGTTACAAGATCGTCGCCAACTCTTCTTTGATTTTTTTAAACAAAACTTTGCCCAAGTGACGAACCCACCGCTTGATTCAATTCGTGAAAAGCTAGTCTTTTCGTTAAAATCAATGATTACGTCGGTAACGTCGCTGCATGATGAGGCGCTTAAAGTTCCAGTTTATAAATTTTCAACGCCATTATTAACAAGTGATCAGTTTAAAGCAATTATTGATGAAGAAACGTTTAATCCAATAACCATTTGTTTAGGTTATCAAACAACACTTCGTGAAGCGATTAAAACGTTAAAATCAACGATTAAAGAAGCCGTTGAACAAGGAAGTCAATTAATTGTTTTAGATCAAGAAGCTATTGGTAAAGTGATGCCATCTTTAATGGCCACGACGATTGCTCACGATGTATTAGTCGATTTAGGAAAGCGTCTAGAAGTCCGTTTAGTTGTTAAAGCCGCAGATGCTCGTTTACCGATGCATCATGCCATGTTAATTGCTTATGGTGCGGATGTCATTTATCCGTATTTCTGTTATGAATACATTGCACGCCAAGTTGAAAGTAAAGAGGAAGCTTTAACGACCTATATTAAAGGTTGCAACGCAGCTTTATTAAAGTTAATGGCTAAGATGGGAGTTTCAACCATTTCTTCTTATCGTGGATCAAAAGTATTTGAAGTCGTTGGATTAGATGAAGAAGTGACATCTTTATTTACAATGAAACCTTCAATTTTTGGTGGAAAATCTTTTGAAGATCTTGATGCCGACTTAATGGGAACGAGTCTTGATTTAAACAAAGTAAATGAATATCAAAATATGGACTCTATCTTCATGAACCATGCGTACTCTAAGAAGTTTATTAAAGAAGTAAAATCTGCCGTAGCGGGTAATGATTATGAGGCATTTAAATCTGTGATGGAAACAGAGCGTGCCCGAAAAATCAATTTACGTGATTGCTTAAATTTAAAGACTCAGAAGTCCATTTCAATTGATGAGGTTCAAAGCGAAGAAGAGATTGTTCGTTACTTTGTGGCTTCTGCAATGTCTTATGGAGCCTTATCGATCGAAGCACACCGTACAATTGCTCGCGCGATGAATGAATTACAAGCTGCTTCAAATAGCGGTGAAGGTGGAGAGTTAGTGGAGCGATTTGGAACAATAACGGCTTCAAAAGTGAAACAAGTGGCATCTGGACGATTTGGTGTGACGTATGATTATTTAAAAAATGCCGAAGAAATTCAAATTAAGATGGCACAAGGAGCGAAGCCTGGTGAAGGTGGACACTTACCAAAATCAAAAGTAGATGAACATATTGCTCGTGTTCGCTATGCTAAACAAGGGGTTGACTTAATTTCACCACCACCACATCACGATATTTATTCGATTGAAGATTTAGCTCAACTTATTTATGATTTACAAACAACCAATCCAAGTGCAATGATTAGTGTAAAGTTGGCCTCTCTTGCGAATGTTGGAACGATTGCTAATGGAGTGGTTAAAGCAGGAGCTAAAAAGGTTGTCATTTCAGGATTTAATGGTGGAACAGGAGCTTCACCTAAATCATCGTTAAAATATACAGGGCTACCTTGGGAGTATGGACTATTCCAAACGCATAAATCATTATTAGAAAATGATGTTCGTCACGAAACATTCATTCAAGTCGATGGACAAATTAAATCGGGATATGATGTCATTATAGGGGCAATTTTAGGGGCCGATGAGTTTGGATTTGGAACAATGTGCTTAGTTATGGTAGACTGCATTGGATGTAAACAGTGTCATACTGGAAAATGTCCAGCTGGAATCACAACTCAAAATGAAGCGTTACGTTCTCGCTTAAAAGAAGATCCAACGATGTTAAAAACGTACATGATGTTTGTTGCAAGACAAACTCGTGAGTTAATGGCACAGTTAGGGGTACGATCACTGTCTGAACTTCGTGGACGTACAGAATTGCTTCAAATTCCATCACAAAATACACATCACTTAAAATTAGATTGGTTAGAATCACTACCAATTGAAACTCAGGATGGTTTAGTGACAGAGTCAAAAACAAAGGATTTAACGTTCTTTGAGCCATCTGATGAACCAGTATTTATTGATACAACTCTTCGTACATTTGGGGTTCAGTTAGTCGGTGAAAAACCTCGTACAGTTAAAACGTACGGTTATGCTGGACAAAGCTTTGGTGCATTCATCAATGAAAGTGTTGAACTGATTCATACAGGATATGCAAATGATTATGTGGGAAAAGGATTAAGTGGTGGACAGATCACCGTTAAAGCTGATGAAACGACACGCCAAAAAACAGAATATGATCTAATGTATAGCAACCAACATTTAATTGCTGGAAATACGATTCTTTATGGAGCAACATCGGGAACTTGTTATTTAGAAGGACGTGTTGGAGAACGTTTCGCTGTTCGTAATTCAGGAGCAGTAGCAGTCAATCATGGAATGGGTGTTCACGCTTGTGAGTATATGACGGGTGGTGTTGTTGTTTCACTAGGTTCAGTTGGTGCTAATATCGGTGCTGGAATGACTGGTGGATTATTATATTTATATCAAGCTAAGAATTTAGATGAGAACTTAAATAAAGACTATGTTCAGTCATTTGAAATGAAGGATCGTCATATCGAAATTTTAAAAGATGTTTTAACAGATTATGTTACTAAAACAAATAATCAGTTAGCTACATTTATTTTAAAAAACTTTGAAAAAGAACTAGTCAATTTCACATTAGTTACATCAGCTGACTATTATGAGTTAGATTTATAAGAAAAAGAGCACTTCAAAATTCAACGAGTCAGTATAGATTTTTTAAAAATAACTTTCTTAATCGTAGGGTTCTTGATTAGCATAAAAAAGACTGCAACTTGCAGTCTTTTTTATGTCGGTTACTCTATGATTCGATTCGTATAAAAGATTAATGTTTTTGTTCTTTTTTCTTTGTTGTAACACCAGTTCCTGGAACAGGTTCTCCTGTTTCGTAAACTTTACCAGGTTGTTTTACTTTTTTTTCGTTATATTTATGCATTTTACCAGACATTTAAATTCACCTCCTAGTCGTTATTTTTCCTAAAAAGAATCGAACTAATCACTTAAGCTTGAAAATAATAATGAAATACAACAAGAATATTATTTGCTATATAATTAATGAAATATTTATAGTTTAATTTAGTTAAAACAGTAAAAAAATAGTGTAAAAGTGTTTAAAATGTCGAAAAAATAAGATAAAATAGAGTTGTAAAATTGAATTGTGGCAAATCTAGGGAAATCTAGAGACGCAAAGCTAAAGGGGCTAAGGTTATCATTAACTATGCCAGCCAGTTGCCGAAGAATAATTTTCTTTGATCATCAAAAATCTTAGAATTGTTGTTTTATTTAATAATAGCTTAATGTTTTTGGTGTTAAAAATCGATGGCAACTACCCTTTAGAGGGTAGTTTTTTTGTTCTAAGGCATGGTATCTATTCTTAGTTTTGCAAGTATGAAAAATAAGCCATTTTTATACTTACAGAATTTTAGATTACGGGAGGACATATGATGAAGAAAGTTTTATCAACGTTATTAGCGACTTCATTAACTATCTCTAATTTTTCACCAGTACTTCATGTGTTTGCTGATGAGTTACCTTCTAATCAGTTAGGGATTGAAGAAAGTGAAAAAGAAGTTAAGGAAGCAACTGTTCGTTCATTTATGCTTAATCAATATAGTAACTTTGATGAGTATAATGAACAGTACCGTTTATCAAAAGAAGACATCCGTTCATTTTCAAATAATGGAGGATGTTACTTTTCAAGTAAATTAGAACAAGCATTTGATGATGACTTATCGACACACTGGGAAACGGGAACTCCAAATAGTTCATCATTTACAAATGAGGTTGTCGTTGAGTTTAAGTCACCGGAGTCTATTAATCGTATGGCTTATGCGACACGTCAGGATTCAGCTAAGGGAAAAGGATTCCCAACTGAATTTGAAATTTACACCTCAAACAGTGAAGAGGATGATTTTGAATTAGCAGTTACCGGAAGTCATAAAATGACAGGAAATATGGTACAGTTTCAATTTGATACAATTACGGCTAAAAAAATTAAATTTGTTTTTAAATCAGCTCATCAAAATTGGGCAAGTGCCTCAGAATTTTGGTTCTATAAAGAGGATTCATTACTTGATCAAATGGAGAGTCTATTTACGAATGATTCAAAAAATGAATTAAATGAAACTGTTGATAACATTCAAAAGTTAAATGACTTAGAAGCTAAAGCGAGTCAACATCCCCTTTATGAAGCTTTTAAAGAAGATTTTGAAAATGCACGTATCTTATTAGAAACTGAGCCGGTTGAATATATGAACGCGATGGTTTCAACATTTACAGCGGTTGATGATGAGCGATTAAGTCTTTATGACGAGTTATATAAAGTATCTGATGAAGAGATCACAAGCATTACGACAAATGGTGGACATTATGCTTCAAATGATATCACTAAGGCGATGGATGGTGATTTTAATACTCGATGGCATTCAGGAAAACAAAATAATGCTAATTTTAAGAATGAAGTGATTATTACATTAGATCAATTAACAACAATCAGTAGATTGATGTATTCAAATGATCACTCACGTGGATTTGCACAAGAGTTTGACATCTATATTTCTAAAACATCTCAAGGAGATACGTTTGAAAAAATTACATCAGGTCAAATGAAAATTGATACGGAAAATGTAATGGAAATTCTATTTAATCCAGTGGATGCCCGTCGTATTAAATTTGTCTTTACTAAAGGATATGAAGATTGGGCGGTCGCATCAGAATTTGGAATTTATAAACAAGATCATTTATCGGAAATGATGAATCGTTTATTTGTAGATTCAGTGATGAGTGAATTAAATCCTGAATTTGCAACCATTGAAATGATTGACTCATTGATGGAAGCAGCTAATGATCATCCATTCAAAGATGATTATCTTTCAAAGTTAGAGATTGCTAAAGAGCTAATTACATTTGGTGTCATTGAGTCAGGAACTTCAAACGTTAATCGCTTTACACCATTTTATACCGATTATATCGATTCATATGATGAGGCTTATCGTGTTCCGATTTCTAGTATTAGCAATAATGGAGGACAGTATGGAAGTTCAGCCATTAAGTATGCCATCGATGAGGATGTGACAACTCATTGGGAAACAGGAAAACCAAATAGCTCATCGTTTACAAACGAAGTTATTTTAACGTTAGAAGAAGCAAGTGTCATTGATCGTCTAACATATCATGCAAGAATGAATAAAAAAGGATTCCCTATCCGATTTAGTATCTATGTTTCACCAGTTGCAGCGGGAGATAATTTTCAAAAAGTATCTGAAGGTGGATATAGTTTAACAACAGATATGCTAGAAATTCAGTTCGAAGCTGTCAAAGCAAAACGTGTTAAATTTGTATTTGAAGAAGCTTATCAAGATTATGCAGCCATTGGAGATATTCGTGTTTATACAAAAGATGACGTATCGAATCAGATGAAAAAGCTATTTACAAATGCTTTAATGGATACCGTGTCAGAAGAGTATCGTTCACTTGAAAAGCTAGCTATTTTAGAAAATGAAGTTTCAAATCATCCACTAGCTTCTGTTTATTTAGAAGAGATTCAAATCGCAAAAGATATTTTGAACCATGAGTTACAAACGATTAAAACGGTCGTTGCCGAACAGGTTGGAAATCGAGCAACACATACGAGCCAAAACTTAAAGTTTGGATTTGGTAATAATAATTATCAACCAACGGGAATTGTTGCTTTAGCAGGGCAAGAAATTACTGTTTATGTTGATGCCAAACCAGGAGAACCGCTTCCACAGTTAGTTTTCTCACAACAGGAGGGAAGTTTTGCAAGTTGGGCACGCTCAGTCACGTTGCATATTGGAAAAAACGTGATTACAGTACCAGAGGTTAATCAAAATGATGGTTGGTATCATTACGATGTGACACCAGGTGGACCTGTTTACATTTTAAATCCATATACCCAACAAGAGCAAAGTCAAGCTCCAGTGATTCGTTTTGCATCAGGTGTTGAAGCATTCCCGATGATGGATGAAAACACAGATGAAGCACAATTTTTAGAGTTTTTAGTTGATTACAAAACTCGATTAGATCAGGATAAAGCAGCTCATCCCGATGTGATGGATCGAAAAATGATTGATGTGGTGGAGGTCGTTTCGGATCATCTATACTTTACTGGAACAGCTACTGGTGCGTATGAAGCTTATATTAATCAAAACTTCAGTCCACTTCAAACTATCAAGATGTATAACGATCATATGGATGTTATTTTTGATTATTTTGGATTTGATGAAAGTCGTGAGATTCACGATGTGAAGTATACACGCGAAAACATTCGTCTTGCTCAGCCATTTGGTTACATGTATGCAGCGGGTACTCATATCGGGGTTCAAGGAGATGTCATGATAAGCATGTTAACAACTGTTGGAGGTTGGGGTGTTGATCATGAGATTGGTCACCGATTAGATATCGCAGAACGAACAATTGGTGAAGTGACGAACAACATGATTCCACAATATACGTCTTATTACTACGGTAATTTAAATAAACGAATTCCATTTGAATCGCACACCTATAAAAATGTAATAGCGACAGATAATAATGCTTACTATTCAGGTGGATATTTTGAACAGCTAGCTGTTTTTTGGCAACTTGAAATGATTTATCCAGGTTACTGGGCAAGACTGAATCAATTATATCGTGAGAATAACGTCGTCTTAGATTCAACGAATTCAGCAAATGATAAGTTAAATCAACTCGCAAAATATTCAAGCCTTGCTCTGGAATTAGATTTAACAGAACATTTTGAACGTCACGGGTTTTATGTTTCAGATGAAACAAAAGAGATTGTCAGTCAATATGAAAAACCATCGATTAAAACATGGTACGCTAATTATGATTACATCGAATACGAAGGTGATGGGTTTGATGAAGATGTAACAGTTGATGTTTCGCTTGAATCTAGCGGTGATTCGTTAAAGTTAACATTCACGGTTGATGATGAAGCTAAAAACGATGTCTTAGGTTATGAGATTTTCAAAGACGATCAACTCATTGGTTTTACATCAACGAATAGCTTTATTGATCAATCAGTAAGCAAAGAAGATGGTGTAAACTATACAGTCATTCCATATGATAAAAAGTTACAACCTGGTCAAGCTGCTTCAATTAATACATTAACACCAACTTTATTACTTCAACAGTCAGAGTATACGATTAAGCTGAATGAATCATTTAATCCAATGCATTTAGTCCATGCAACTAACTATCTAGGAGAAGATATTAGTTCACGTGTAGTCGTTCATGGAAACGTGGATGCAACAGAAAGAGGGACTTATCCGATTGAATTTATGATTGAAGATGAAGGAATAACAGTTAGTAAAGTGATAAATGTTAACGTTGTGAGTGATTATGATTACTTATCAGACTTAGAATGGACATCAGCAAAAACTCAATATGGAACGATTCGAAAAAATGAGTCTATTAAAGGTCGCCTTTACGGTGATATTAAGGACTTTGAAAAAGGAATCCGTATTCATGCGAATGGAACATTAGTTTATGATTTATCAAATCAGGATTATGATTATTTTGAGGCTTTATTAGGCGTCGATATGAACATCGCCTCTCAAACCAAATCAAGTCTTAAGTTTATTATTAAAGCAGATGGAGACGTTGTTTTAGAAACAGGTGTTTTAAAACATGCAGATGATTTAATCCCAGTGAAATTACCAATTTATGATGTTGAGCAATTAACGATTGAAGTCAGTGATGCGGGTAATACGAATTCAAGTGATCATTCAGTGATTATTAATCCAAAGTTAACAACAAATAATGCTAAACCAACATTAACTATTCCAGCAGATACAGCTGTTAAAGTTGGAGAGTTAATAGAAGATGTCGTTGGTTCTTATGAAGCAATAGATGCTGAAGATGGAAATCTTTTTGAAGATGTTGTTGTGAGCGGAGCAGAGAAAGTTAACTTTAACCGACCTGGAACTTATGAAATTAATTATCGTGTGATGGATTCAGATGGCAATCAGGTTGAAAAATCTCGTATCATTTCAGTCATTAATATGGACGATTTTGATTATTTAACTGACTATGAATGGAAATCTGCCATTCAAAGTTACGGAAGTGCTAAAAAAGATGTGTCAGCAAGTTCAAATCCGTTAAGACTAACAAATGAGCATGGAGAGATTGTGACGTATGATCGTGGAATTGGGGCTCATTCGACATCAACGATTATTTATGATTTAACTAATAAAAACTATGGTTTCTTCACTGCTTATGTAGGGGTCGATCGTCAGATGTACGGTAGTGTGGGAAGCGTCACATTTGAAGTGTACGTTGATGGCGTGAAACAATTTGATAGCGGTCGTATGAATTCTAAAGATCCTCAACAATACGTTGAAGTTAATGTAGCGGGAGCTAAAGAATTAAAGTTAGTAGTAACCGATGCTGGAAATGGAAATGGATCAGATCATGCTACATGGGCAGATACCAAACTTCATTATGCTAAAGAATTAAGTATAGATACAACTTTATTAGAAGAGAAGTTACAAGAAGCAAAAGAAATTAATTCAAATGAATTTACTCATGAAAGCTACGAAGCCTTAGGTTTAACTATCATGGAGGCGGAGTCTTTATTAACTCGTGAAGAAGTCACTCAAGAAGAGATTGATGCAATGATTGAAGCGTTAAGTACGGCCATCAATAACTTGATTGTATTAGGAGATTTAACATCGTTAACAGAGTTAATCTCAAAAGCACAATCAATTGATGCAGCGTTATATACAGTGGCTAGTATTCAAGCATTGCAAGAGATTTTAAATGAAGCAGATGAGTTAGTAAATTCAAAGAATGCCACAGAATCGCAAGTGGTTAAAATGGCTGATAAGCTATCAAATGCACTAGAAAACCTTGTGATGCTTAGTGAGTATGAGCCTTTAAAAGAATTATTAGAGCAAGTGAACGAGTTAAAAGTTTATCTTTATAGCAAAGAATCAGTAGCAATTATTGAAGAACTAAAAGAAGTGCTACCAGTCGTTTTAGCTAATGACACATTAACGTCACAACAAATTCAACAACAAATAGACTCGACTAAAGATCAGTTAAATAATCTTGAGTTTAATGAGCAAAAAATAAAGCTTCAGAAGAGATTAGAAGAAATTTCTAATATTTCATTTGAAGATGTCGTAGGAACGAAGCATGCTGAAGCTCGCTGGAACAACTTCATTTTTGTTAAAAATGATTTAAACTCATTATTGATAGATTTAGAAAGTACTGACGAAGCTATTTCACAAGGATTAGCGATGTTAGACTATACATTAGGAGAGTTATTTAATAATTAATTAAATTAATCATTTAAAGTTTAACTTGCAAGTGAAGGAGGTAGCCTTCTTCACTTGCAAGTTTTTTTTATTATAAACGTAAAAATATGTAGTAAAAAGTAGGGACACCCCTTTAAAAATTAGAGAATGGTGATAAAATGGTTTCATATCATTATTACAAAGAGGTGTCATTCATGTTTGAGTCATTAAAGAAAAATAAGCAACTCTTTATGACTTGCTTAAGTGTTTTTATCGTTGGAGTTAGCTTAATTTTTGTTTATTATACTTTAGAAAATATAGGATTCATTACTAATGAAATTCATACATTTCTTTTATTAATTAGACCTGTGATTATTGCTTTTGGTATTGCTTATGTTTTAAATCGTCCGATGATTTATATTGAGGATCAACTTCAACGCCTCAGTCAGCGATTGATGAAAAAGAGATTACCCTCAGGATTTAGTCGTGGAATGACCATTTTAATTTTATTTTTTCTAGTCGTTGGATTTATTTATGTTTTATTTAATAGTGTTATTCCGCCGATTATAAAAAATCTTCGTTTATTATTAGACACATTACCAAATTTTCAACAAAGTATTAATTATTATATCGATGAGTTAGGGCCATATGTTCAATCGACCGTTACTCAGCAACAGATTGATCAAATGTCTAATTTTGTGACTAATGTTTTAGGATCGATTGGAAGTTATATGTTACAGCTTGGAACAGGAGTGATTACAAATGTCACTGGTTTTGCGATAAGTACACTAACAACAATTATCTTATCCATTTATTTTTTAAAGGATAAAGAAATTTTAATCCGTTCAGTTGATAAAGGAGCGCAATCTCTTTTACCAGCTGATTCGTTAGTTCGTGTAAAGCAGCTACTGCATGATTTAGATATTGTCTTTGGTGGATTTTTAATTGCTCAATTAATTGCAGCCATTTTAGCAGGGGTTTTTTCAACGATGATCTTAGTGTTGATTGATCACCCATTTGCTATTTTAGTTGGACTAGTAACTGGTGTGGCGAACGTCATTCCTTACATTGGACCGATTTTAGGAGCTTTATTAGGGTGTGTACTAGGATTGTTTTCAAGTTTAAATTTAGCCATTTTATCGTTAGTGTTATTAACAATTTATCAGCAATTAGATGCTAATGTTATTCAACCTAAATTATTAAGTAATAGTGTCGGATTAAATCCAGTTTGGGTGTTAATCGCCATCTTAATTGGTGGTCATTATCTAGGAATGGTTGGAATGATCGTTTCTATTCCATCCGCGGCATTAGCACAAATTTATTTAACTCGTCGCTATCATCGTCTTAAAAATCAGCAAAAAATATAATTTAAAAAGATCATCAACTAGATGATCTTTTTTTGATGACGTTCTATCAAATTTTTAAAGTAAATCGAATGGTCGTTAAGGCTTCATTGAGAATTTCGTTAGGTTTATTAAAAGCGATGTAATGTTTTGTCGAAATTGAAGAATAATAGATGATAAGAAAGGAGGATATGTATGTTTAAACCAAAGCACGTTTATATTGAAAAAGAAGCAC